>Ga0247810_10000495_pt1 | contig 41107 bp, 30 predicted proteins | sample UWRJL119311C1_FD_179918 | JGI IMG/M metagenome (GOLD analysis project Ga0247810, IMG submission 179918) | Plant litter microbial communities from Arlington Agricultural Research Station in Wisconsin, United States - UWRJ-L119-311C-1 | ecosystem: Environmental > Terrestrial > Plant litter >...
GGGTGGGGTCATAGCCTCTCTTGGTATTACCCTAATATGCAATCCTTACTCTATTACCTTTTCTTTTTCCCAGACTAATGACATAGCCTGGAGAATCTGAATTTACCCTTTCAAGATGTTCACACCAAATTATGTTGTTTTCTGATCTAGGCACGTACACGTGTTTTAATTGTCACAATGACTGCCTCTCATCTCTCCACGATAACTATGATCTGATCTAGGAAATCTTTTTCGATCAAAGTTGCTACGCTCGCCTTCCCAAATCATTGGTAAGAAGCACTGGAATCTTATTGTTGGTGTTTTTTTTTTCACTACACATATTTACCGCTGGTCATGTGACAATATCACATGACCATTTTGAATCCCTAGTTGGGGATATCATCAACACTCGTAGCTATTTAGTAATACAACACTGATTACTCTACGAATACAACTAGCACATACGTGATACGATGTAGTGGGGCCGCGTATTTAGAGTCAATCGACACTTATGAAATAAGCTGAGGATCTTCAAAACAATAAGTCTCCATTAGAATTTGGGTGATCTGAAGTAGGCGTTGAGTTGGCACATTCAGACAGGCAATGAATTGAGGAAAACCTCAATCGACTTCACGACCTATCTTCCAGTCTCAGGCATAAGAAGCTGGTGGATATTTTGACTTCAAGAGGCAATGCGATCACATAACCATCTGAAGTATAATGTATCCTTAATACAGCCGGTCTGGACCTTGAGCTTGTACCGAGAATAGTTGGCATGTTCCCCTAAGCACAATGACATCAAAGTTAATGAAGTCACAGGGAATCCTGACTTCAATCATGGCGTCCTTTCTATAACGATTCACTACAAATTCGTTATATAATCTTTAAATTTAGAACATCACAATGATGGGATGCATTTTACGCATAGTAATATACCTATTATGATGTAGTACTATCAAAATGCAGAAGTTTCAACTACATCCAGTAAAACAGGTGCGAATTTTGTTGCAGGATGACCTAAGCCATTGTGCTACCAAAGAAGTAAAACTAGTTTACTACAAACTTCCACTTTTCCAGCTAGGTGATCAAAAGGAAAACAATCAATCAGTTTCTCATATACTTGCGAAGAATACTATGGACAGAAGATCTGGTAGCCTGCCTGCTTAGGATTGACATTCTTTTGACCTAATCTTCCTTTGCTAACAAGCCACACGCTTTACTCTGGTCTAGCACCCACGTATCAGATGCGATTACACAAATTAGCTATGCTACATGTTCTAGGTCTTCTGCTGAGGTGATTACCTACATATGTCTTTCATTGAGATCTCAGACGTTTGCCTTTGCCATACTGGGCCAGCTTTGGTACCATAAATCTGAAAGTTTTGGTACATGATCTTTTGAAGCATTCCACTATATTCATAACCAGTAAAGCCCTACAAGTCTAATCATGTTATCATAAAGACGAATTGTCTCTTTGACGAATCAAGTAAACTTGCTTGTAATAGAAAATGATGTTGTTATATTAGAAGTTGTATTCGAGTGCCTGCGGATTGAGCCTTTCCGCTAAAGCAACCACTGTCGAGATGATTTCTCACTGGCAGAAGAATACTTCATCTCCCACAAATCATAGAAATCAATAATGTGTTGATCGATATCAATTTGATGCAATTGAGAGTCAGGCATCATTATCTAAACTGGAACATAACTCTTAGACCTTGATACCCACTGCTTATCAAGTATTCTCTTCAATGGAACAATCTTCTTCCATGTCGGGATTTTCATAAAGAAGTTGGCATATAACTGATTTCCTCGGTTACTCATATATCCGGGCTATTTCGTTGTTCTTCAAAATTGTACATATATAGACCTCCTTTACAGTACTTTTTTCAACCTATTCAGGCAGCTCAGCAGTAGTTTTAGCCTTGGGCTTGGGCCTTGGAGGCGCTAACTCGCACGTGATTTTTATAAGTACAGGGTACCAGCAAAAGTTCTTTTTAGCTTTCTTTAGTAAAGTCAGAACTGTAGCTAATGGAAGTCTAACTATAATATAGCGACACTGGGTAGAATAAACTCATGTTGCAGTGGTCTGTCTCGTGTTAAGCGGTTTGGTGTATATCTGTAGACCTAAAGTTGGTAAGAGAGATGGAAAGGACTGATGTTGCTCTTAGAGAAGGTAAGATTATGAGTGCTTGCTTAAGAGGCTATGGAACAGTTATAGGTCAGAACCCGGCATTCGGAATTGGGAAAAAACTTTGGTCATTAGTACGGCCTTGAATTGATACAAAGATCATTTAGTTTACTTCGGCGAAAAGTCTTTATCTGTAGGCTGGTCAAAGAAAGCCAACCGTGAAGGATCTTCCTAATCTCTTCCAACGTTAATTTTCAGTAGAAAACCGTACCGTCCTTAATCTTCCTTCAGCTTCATAACTCAACAAAGGATACGTACCCAATAGCTCTGTACCGCATATTAGCAGATATATAGATCAAATTCTTTTTTCTATATCGACTAATTTGAATCTAATGCTTAATGAAGTATCATGACATTGGTAAGCTACTGTGTGGAAGATCACGTCTAGGAAAAAATAATCTAGTCTCAACGAAAAACTAGCGCAAATTAACCATCCTACCTCCCTGTTGTGGCCTCAGGCACACACCCTCATTAGCTAGCTAGTATACCTAGACCTCTCCCGTACGGAGAGCTTCCTTCCCTAGACTTTACCAAACCAAGAACCTTATTACACGTTTTACGCACAGGAACCTCTCCTATCGCCTTCATCGTGAGTCTAGGTCCTTGATACTCCCCCAGTGTGCACAGTTTCTCCAATTTGCCAAAATTTTGGAGGTATTTATTGTAGGAACCACTTATCAGCTACTTCTTCCCTCGTCAAATAGTTACTAGGACTCAATATATTGGCTAGACGAGTTGGCTAGCCAGAATACCTCCAATTTTAGACATACTGATAGTACTCTGCTCTGCGGGAAGCCAAGATTATTTGAGATGCTCTTATCTTGCTAGTAAGTCTAGGTAAAAAAGGGAAGTTATGGGACTGGATAAGAGAGTTATCATCTCCACTTTCTTTTGTTATTTTAATGCGTTGGCAGGCAGGGGTAAATGTCAACTGATAGTATTAGATAAGTTGGGTCCATTCTGATCCTACAGAGGGCTGTCAACTTTCATCTCTACTTATACTGCCTATTTGGTAGGAACAATCTATGGTCATTCGATGATGGTGCTATCGTTTTGAATTGGTGTTGTAACATGCGTCTTGAGGTTTAATATCCCTCGGATGAAACTCACACAAAGATGGGACAACGTAAAAACAACAACGATGAAGATGACTTCTGTTTTTGAGCAGTGTGAGAATAAAGCATGTAAATATTATTCGCACACGAACAGCAATATATAAGAATAATCACAAGACCAGGTGCAGAGGCTTATTAGGGTACTGTAGTTAATGGTGAGGACCTATTCACCACGAGATTCAATTTTGTAGCTGGGAGGACTCAAAATTATTTCGTCTGAATTCCAATCACTGGCGATCATATCAATTATATATAAAATATTTTGTAACTTTTCGAAGCGCTGTGAGTTGTGCTATTGCTTTGTCTACTCACTATGTCAGTAATCTTCATCCTAAAGATATAATTACAAAACTTTAGCATGGAGATATTACTAGCCACTAAACCAGCTTGCATATCTACCTAGTCAACTCAGATGGCAAGCTACCTGCTTCTTATTGCTTTCCATCTTATCATAAACTCCTAATGTCGCGTTTAGTGCCATGTAAATGTTTTAGTTGAGCAATAGTGAGATAGGGATAACAATTCTGTAAAAACAACAAGGGCACGTGACATCTTAGCTGTGAGGAAGTCGGTATAACAGTACATCAGATCCAATTCCAAACGAAAACACTTGTATTGGTTTGCAAAATTTGTCGGTGTATAAATAACCGGTATTGTAAATGACTTTTACCCGTCCCGATAAATCTTTGGTCATTAATGCCCTTTGCAACCACCGAGCATTAAGATGGACGTCAAATCCAGCCCCCACCACGAATTCGGGCCCAATTGGTGGAATCGCAATAACTCTAGTCTTCATCCGCATTTAAGCCACGCAAATGAACCACAAATATATATAATACCAAGACGGAATGTTTCCCCAGCTTACCGCGGCAATGTCATCGTTCTGCGCATTTGACAAGTGGAGCTGTCAAACGAGCATAAACGAGCATAATGATACGTTCATAGCACTCTAAGTTTCGACGGCACTGAACTTGTGACGGGAAAATAGAAGTTATCAAAAGACGGCAGATGATGTATGCTTGTCGCACGATATCTTTAGAATACTCTAAATATAACTGATTCTGTCCAATTTCTCAATATTATTCTCAGATAGTTTTCATTACATTCATCAAGTCTTATCAAAATGCAACTTTCTTTCTCTGTTGTCGCCATATACCTGGCAGCAATACTGCCGGGTGTCTTAAGCAAGTCAGCAGGCTGTGGAAAATCCCCTACTGCCAGTGGCACAAAATCAATGTCAGTCAATGGCAAGACGAGGCAATATGTCTTGCAAGTTCCAGCCAACTATAACCCCAACACAGCATATAAACTGATATTTGGGTATCACTGGCGGGATGGGAATATGAATAATGTTGCACCTGGTTACTATGGCTTACGCGATCTCGCAAAAGAGACAGCTATTTTTGTTGCTCCGAATGGTCTCAATGCTGGTTGGGCTAATAACGGCGGTGAGGATGTTGCCTTCACTGACATGATGATCAAGACAATTGAGGATCAGCTCTGCGTTGACGAAACGCAGCGATTTGCCACTGGGTGGAGCTACGGAGGAGCCATGTCATTTTCGTTGGCTTGCTCGCGACCCAGTATGTCTCTCAATTCAATTAAACCTAATGCTCAGGTTGCAAAACGAACTTTTGCTTGATGCTAATAGCAATAGATGTATTCAGAGCAGTTGCCGTTATTGCAGGTGCCCAACTTAGTGGCTGTAACGGAGGTACAACACCAGTTCCTTACCTTGGTATTCACGGAATACACGACTCAGTACTCCCAATTTCTATGGGTCGCTCCTTACGAGATAAATTCCTTCAGCTCAACGGATGTGCGGCCAAGAACGCCCCAGAGCCTGCTCAAGGCTCGCGGACGCATATCAAAACAGAGTATTCTTGCCGCGCTGGTGTACCTGTGTGGTGGATTGCCCACGACGGTGATCACGTTCCTGATCCGTCAGATGCCAATGGAATTAAATGGGCACCTGGTGAGACATGGACTTTTTTCACGCAAGCTATTAACGGTGGCACTCCCCAAACCACTACTAGTATTACGACCAGTACTACTAGTATATCAACCCCCTCGACAACCTCGAGTCCTAACAACCCAAACTGTGCGACTAAATATGCGCAGTGTGGTGGTCAAGGATGGTCAGGCTCTACGTGCTGTCAATCTGGAAGTACCTGCTCTTTCAGCAATGAGTGGTACTCCCAATGCCTGTAAGGCCGTCAAGTGGTTTATATGAATGAGATTTATTTTCAACCTAGTGCCTAATCTGGGGACGAGACCTATCCACTCATATCAAACAATCTAGATTGGTCGCTGTATAAAAGAGTATAGGTTATAAAATATTTGAAGTCAGATTTTATTTGTGCTGATTTAATTGATTAAGATTCAACTTGAATGAATCTACTTATCAAAGTCTGATGAAATGGTAATCTTGTTGCATTATTTGTCCTACGTCAGAATACTTGTCGGTTCCTTGTCCTCGTGTTAAAGGCAAGTCGTCTGGGAAGCGTAAATTTGGGGTTTCCTTCACTATAAATTCCTTTATGCTATGTAACATAGGATTTTAAGAACCGAAGCATCATGTAGACTACATTCTTCTACTTGGTTGTTTTCATCTTACATCTTCTGTCCCTTCCAGCTCCGTGGTGTTCGCCGCATAGCATGCTTTTCTTGTTTCATAGAACGCCGGTTCTCAACTGTTAATGTTGAAGAATTGCACATCACTAATAAGTAAAGAGGGGTCATGACCATCTATCCTCGCCAAATGTATCCTAGATGAGTCGAAAGTGGTCATTTAGGGAAGGATATTGAAATCTAATTTAATTGTCGTTTCTTGGTCCTTCACTGCCACTCTACCTGTTGCCGAAGAGTCCGCGACTGCTTATCTCATCTTCTGTATTTTAACTGAAACAATTAACTGATATTGTCTCTCAGCCACTGTTACAGTATGAAAAATGAAAAAGAAATTGACAAACTGTCAAGGACCTAGACTCACGATGAAGGCGGAGGAGAGGTTCCTGTGCGTAAAACGTGTGTAAAGGTTTCTTGTTTTGGTAAAGTCTAGGGAAGGAAGCTCTCCGTACGGGAGAGGTCTAAGTATGCTAGCTAATGAGGGTGTGTGCCTCAGGCCACAACACAAACTTATCCCATTCTAGACGATCGAAGAGTAATATGGATAATATACTTGCAGCATAACCAAAAAAGCTTATTTGGAATGTAGGTATCATCTGTCTGACCCAGGGTAGATATTTGATCCTGCTTTAGATTTTGCAGCTAGTCTGCAGGTAACTTATCCGTAAAAGCGTTCGTATGGGGTAATAACAGATCTTGTTTAGTAACCGGGAAAGGGTTCTGAATCTGGTCTCACTCATCATCTCTCGCATAGCATGCGCACCCGGATATTAAGACTCCTCTGGTAACATATCCGCACCAATGACATAGCGTACCACCTTCTGTGGTTGGTGAAATCATTGCCAACTTTGGACCTTTAACCACAGGCCCACTCTAAATAGATACTTGCTACATATTCTAGAAATTGATCTAGCATATTTATCCAAGGCAGTTGTACTTAAAATGATCGGTGGAAAGAAAATAACATCCAGCTTATCGCATTCAACCACTACCTGTAATATTGTTTAGTTTCTCGATAGACGCCGTATTCTTTGAATCGAATAGTCATGAAATTGCTCTCAAAGTTTCGTCTTGTTAGTGTGGGTTTATCGGTCATAAAGTTGTCGAGTGCAGCACTTCCCGACTGTGTAAATGGGCCTCTAAAGTCGAACAAAGTGTGCGATGTTACTGAAACGCCGGCCAATCGAGCGTCAGCTCTTGTGCAAGCCATGCAGCCAAGTGAAAAGCTGCTAAATATCATTAGGTATGTGAAATCAGATAGAAAGGTTGTTATAAGATGTGTAGTTGTAAGCTAGGACTAACAAACACTCAGCAAATCTCAGGGTGTTCCACGGCTTGGCTTACCAGCTTACAATTGGTGGAGCGAGGCCCTTCACGGAGTTGCAGGTGCTCCTGGGGTCTCATTCTCTAGCTCCCCACCTTGGAACTATGCTACATCATTTCCCATGCCATTATTAATGTCGGCAGCATTTGACGATGATCTCATCGAGCAAGTCGGAACAGTAATTGGCACCGAGGCAAGAGCATTCGGCAATGCTGGCCACTCTGGAATCGACTTTTGGACTCCAAACATTAACCCTTACAAAGACCCACGCTGGGGCCGTGGTTCCGAAACACCCGGCGAAGATGCTTTGCGACTTAAAGGCTATGTAGCAGCTCTACTTCGTGGACTTGAAGGGAGTGCGAGCCAGAGACGCATAATTGCTACCTGCAAGCACTACGCAGGGAATGATCTTGAATCCTGGGGTGGCGTAACTCGACATGATTTTGATGCGAAAATCACACCACAGGATCTGGCCGAGTACTATCTTCAACCGTTTCAGCAATGTGCGAGAGATTCCAAAGTGGGGTCTTTCATGTGTTCCTATAACAGCGTCAACGGAGTTCCCGCCTGTGCCAACAAGTATCTTCTACAAACAATCCTTCGGGAGCACTGGAATTGGACAAATCATAATCAGTACATCACAAGTGACTGTGAGGCAGTTCTAGATGTTTCCTTAAATCATCACTATGCATCTACCAATGCTGCTGGTACTGCAATCACTTTCAATGCTGGCATGGATAGCAGCTGTGAGTATAGCTCGTCTTCGGATATACCAGGGGCATGGCAAAGCAAACAGCTTACAGAGTCTACGGTGGATCGCGCTTTGCGGCGCTTGTATGAAGGGCTTGTCAGAGCTGGATACTTTGATGGATCCAAAGCTCAATATGCCTCACTAGCCTGGTCTGACGTTAATACACCCAAAGCACAAGAGCTAGCTCTTCGAACTACAGTTGATGGTATAGTCATGCTAAAGAATAATGGTGCACTTCCTTTGAATCTAGTTCCAGGCACTAAAGTGGCAATGATCGGGTTCTGGGCAAACGATGCAAACAAATTACAGGGCGGATATAGTGGAAAAGCACCTTATCTACGCACACCTGTTTATGCTGCTCAACAGATGGGTCTCACCGTCAACTACGCTACTGGTCCTATTTTGCAAACCACAAATGCTCAAGATAACTGGACCGCTAATGCCCTTTCCGCGGCTTCAAAATCTGACTATATTCTCTATTTTGGCGGTCAAGATACGTCTGCAGCAGCCGAAGGGGTTGACCGAACCTCATTAGAATGGCCTGGTGCCCAACTTGCTTTACTCAACAAAATTGTAGCACTCGGGAAGCCGCTTGTGATCGTGCAAGAAGGTGACCAACTTGATAACACACCAATACTTAACAACAAAGGTGTATCTGGAGTTCTCTGGGCCAGCTGGCCGGGACAGGAAGGTGGAACCGGAGTTATGCAGCTTATCAGTGGATTGAAGAGCCCAGCAGGTCGTCTTCCTGTCACACAGTATCCTACGAATTATACGAAATTAGCAATGACGGATATGAACCTACGTCCTGGCACTTCTAGTCCAGGCCGTACATACAGGTGGTATCCAACACCGGCACAGTCATTTGGGTTTGGTTTGCATTATACCACATTCGAGGCAGGCGTAGGAAGCTACCCAAATGAATTCTCTATCCAGACACTTCTAGCTGATTGTAAAAAACAATATCTAGATACGTGTGCTCTCCAGCCACTCCCACTAAGTGTCTCTAATACAGGGAACCGAAATTCCGACTTCGTTGCCCTTGTTTTCGTGGCAAGCGAGGCAGGGCCAAAACCTTACCCGATCAAGACACTTGCTGCGTATGGCCGCCTCCACAACGTCACCGCCGGTCAAACAAGTACTGCCAACTTACAATGGACTCTAGGCAGCTTGGCAAGGCACGATGAAAAGGGCAATACTGTTTTATATCCAGGAAACTACACCCTCTTGTTGGACGAGCCTACACAAATGACGAAAACCCTTATACTTACCGGTGAAGCTGTTATACTCGATAAGTGGCCAACGGCGAGCTGAAAGGGCCGAGGCTCTACCTTTGACATGGATGTCCATGTTAAAATGATTGTAGTCATTGGTAGCCTACGTTGACTTTTTAATGTTTGTGATATACACGGAAATGGGAAAAGCAAACCTGTGAACCTCTCTGATAGCCTACTCAAATTGAATAATGATTTTGGAGGAGGCATCTGGTACAAATCATTTTTGCCGCTAGTTCCTTTAGCACTTCAAATTTGGCCCTGGAAAAGCAGAGTGGAGCACTATTATAAACATTTCCAGTAAATTTTGCAATGTAGTGTGTAGATTAACCGGGAATAAAATCCAATTCCTAAGGGTTCTTGCAACCTCTGACTAAACTCTAGTAAAGGCTTTATACCTAAGCCTATAAATGTGCATTTTAAACATACGCTATCAAGGCAGTGCGAAGGAGATTGGAAGAGCTATTATCACGCTTGATGGTAAAGCTCAAATAGGTACGTTACCACTTCTAGGCAGGAGCCATGCGTCTGTAGTTCGCAGTATAGAGCCCAGAATCATATGTATTAGTAGATATGACAGCCGGAGAATTATCAAATTTAATGTATCGTCTTTGGGACTTGATGAAATTAAAAGGAATTAGTGACTCAAATTGTTTACCAATCAGCTTCAGCCCCCCGCATTAACAAGGAGAGTATGATCTCTGCTGCAGTAATGATTGGTAAAAAGGAATAAAGAAATGCACTGCTCTGTAAGGTTATATTCAAGCTACAAACTAATTAATACTTCTAGAAATAACTTGATTGCATATATGAACTATGTGGTGAGATAGGTCTACATTAGTTGGCTAATAACGAAACTTGCGAGTAGTTCTACACCGCCCAGCAGCTGGTAGAGAATGTTAGACAACGCGCATCATGGTAATGATGAAGTTTGAGTGTTGGAAAAGCCGAAACGTCTTACAACCCTTGCCTACTGATGAAATCGTTCTAGCTACAAGATCTAATCAAGCTAATCTAGCTTCGTCCATGTTCCGAATAAATTGCACAAACCACTTGATTGTCTCAATATGGTCCTTGATACTGACTCTCTCATTCACAGTATGAATTCCACCCATAACGCCATCCCCATCACCGTCAAAACCAGGCCCGTATCTGAATATATCTCTAGTCAAGTCCCAATAAAATCTTGTATCTGTATTCCCAGTCATAAGCCCCGGTGTCATTATCACCCCGGTACCATACTGGGCTCGGGTAGTTCCAGATAAGACACTCCAGGCACTAATAGGATCTATGATAGATGGTGTAACTGGTGCTGTGTCTAGATGTTGTGGTGCAGAGAGCATTATTGACGAAGACTCGGTAATATTATCGTATGCATGTAGAGTGAGATTGTATTTAGTTGCAACTTGTTTAGCAAGCTCCCGAATCTTGGACTTAACAAGTGACACAGAGTCACCAATATTGACGCGGTGGTTTATGACAACGGTAGCTTCTTCTGGCAGGGCATTACTCTTTTCACCCCCTGAGATGACATCCACGGCGATGGAAGTAGTCATGAGATACTTGTGAAACAAGGATTCCTTGGCGGCCTCTTCAGCTAGGTGATCTTTCCCCATGCATGAAACACTGTCAGATTGCTTTGAGTGAGAACGGCGAACGAGAAGTTTTCGAAGGTTTGGTGGGAAATCTGGGGCATAGACTGCACCGCACAAAATTGTACTATAGTATGGGTTTAACGCATCTAGATATGTAGGATATGTGCTCGTTTCAATCAGTTGAATCAACTCACTTAGCACCCCTATGCTGGTGTGAGGTGGCGGAACTGATGAATGGCCTCCGGGCATTCGAATAACAATCTTTATATCGACAGCACCTTTTTCGGCTACTCCTGGCTGCGCAACCAATGCTCCCCATAACTCCTGCATTTTCATTCCTTCATCAATAATAACAGCAATAGAGTCTTTGCCATATCTCTCTAGGATAAGAGGGGCGAGATGTCCCGCGCCTTGTAAACCTCCTACCTCTTCGTCAAATCCAAAGGAGAGAATGACTGTTCTCCTTGGCTTGAAATCAGCTTTGAGTAGTAGTTCAACACTTTCAAGGATAGCAATAAGCTGGTTTTTGCAGTCCGAAGAGCCACGACCCCAGATGTAGGTGCCGTCGAACACTCCTGCGAATGGTGGATGAGTCCAGGTTGGAATTGTTTGTGCGGGGACTGGAACTACATCTTGATGAGCCATCAGTAGAGTAGGTTTGAGTGAACCATCGCTCCCCTTCCATGTGTAGACAAGACCATGGGTATTGACTTTGTCTAACGCGAGGACATCATGTGTCAAAGGGAATGTCTTTTCTAGATATCGTGCAAACTTGTAGAATATTTCAAAACGTTCATCTTTACCGGGAACGCCCATATTATCATGAGTAATTGTAGGTATCTGCACTGCTCCAGAGAGGTAATCGATAGAGAGCTTCCTGTACACCCCGGATGCAATTTCTGGCAAAATTGCATCTAGGGCTGGAGAGGTGTTGTTGGGAATGAGAACATCAGCCTGTGCACATCGGTCTTTGATGCTGGCGCCGTTGGCTGCCAATAGAGTCATTGGTGTAGACCTTGAGCCATGGAAGAGAGTCAGAATAGTCAATGCGGCGAAGCCTAATGCTCCAAGAATGGCGTGTCGCCATATAGGTTTGCGATGAACTGGAACTGTAGGAGCTGATTTATTGGACAGTGGAATATAGCCTCCAGAGTTTATCTTATCAAGCGACATCTCCTGCGGTGATAACATGCCGTCCAACAGAAACTGTCCTATAGAGAGAAGAAACCACTGAACAGGAATTAAATGCGCATGTTATTTGATAACAGATCTTGCGGCTATGTTCATCTATAAGAATGTCCCAACGGTGGGGGATCGACATCAAGGGGCCGGATTTGTAAGCATGCCGGTCGAGTGACGTATCTGTAACTCAGGAAAATGTCTATGTCGTCGTTTTGAGCATGACTTTTGGGTGGATGCTCTATCGATCTAGAGCATCTCTTTCATAAGTTTAAGATTCTTGAAGACAAGAGCTTTTCATTTGACATGAGCGCAATTTAGGGACCGATCATATTGCCATCGTGAAACCCATTTCTAGTAGCTCACATCATAATACGGTGATTCTAAACCTCTTCTCCTATAATGACTGAGAAAAAAGCAAAAGGTAATCCGAATGCAATTCATGAGTTTAGCTGATAATGCATAACCATCGCTCTTCTGTTGTCACATTGGCCCGCCAAACACAGCTGAAATTAGGTGGCGAGTTAACTTGAACAGGGACTTCTGCGATTAGCTTTTGTGATTTTATGGGAGTTGAGATTTATGGATGACATTATTAATGAGCTTTAGAACACATTCAGAGTGATAAGTCGGAAGAAACACAATTCAGGACAGCTGGAACTTTGTAAGTCTGCAAGGGGACTAGATCATTTGTTCCTACCTAATGACCTTGCAGCTTCGCCAGTGTTGATCTATTTGAACCAATTTCAAACTTTAATTTGTAAGTTCTGCAAAAAGGGGGGTCCTTTTTCAAACTCCACCAATCAAATTTTGCAGTTTTGATATATCAAATTATACCCTGCGTAGGGATATTTGCACCAATAATTCCATTTTTGGGTTCTCTGAGATCATGGCTCCCCTACTTCTTAATTCATGGATAGGCAAGTATTCTGTAGAGGGTCACGATTGTCGTTCAGATTTAGAGTGATATGACCAGCCATATAACTGGATTGTTACAGATACGACAGATGATTGGGATGCACGACTGAAGCAAGAAGGAAGAAGGAACATCAGTTATCTCTTAGCAGATACAAAGGGAAGTAGCGAATGAAACACAGTCTAAAGAATGGTGTAGGCAATATGCTAGACATAAAATAGTAAGGGAGTCTGCCAATTTACAAGCGGATCATTCACCATAGTATAGGCACTATGTCTTTATAATATACTAGCAAAATACAAGGTTGATTTTTCTGATTAAAGCCAATATGTTGATGGCAATTTAAAAGAAGTACCCTGGAAGCTTTGATACATTTGCGGAACCTGGCCTCACAATTTTATGGATATCCTTGGCGGTATCTAAATCATCGAATTCAGTACAACTGCAATACACTGCCAATATTTAGATTTTTCAAGGCGGACAAAAGGTATAGTAGATCCATTATCTGGCTTAAGTTTCTTTCAAGAGCAAAAAGACGCAGCAGAGAGGCTTAACTAAAAGACTAGTGATTGTACACAAGATCTGGCCCAAACAAATCCTGCAGAGAAACATTTGAGGAAAGTTTTACTCCAGCAATATTACCGAGTACCCACCATTTTGAGGATCCAAAAAGATAAGCAAAATACTGCATAAATATGTTAAACATCTTCTTGTCCCCCTTATGATTTTACAGCGAGGTTCTTTGCATTATTTATAAGGCAAAGGCTGAGGCTGGGACTACCTGAGGCGCTTGAGGAACCAAGGTGGCAACTGAAACATGCGGCCAAGTAAGACCCGCAAAGTTCAACTGAACCTGCTGAGAGTACTGTATCTGTGTCGATGTAACTCTGATCGTGGTATCAGCAGTGATCTCCTTTGGCGGACTAACTTCGAAGACCGGCACGGGTGCGTTGGGCACATTTGGGGGAGGTGAAATTAGCAATGGAGCCTGAGTGTATTACAAAATCAGTATTCTAAAAAGAAATCTTGCCATGCTAGAAGTTCCTACCTGTCCAGGTTTGAATGGCGGAACCGTGATATTGTACTGCACCGTCTCAATCCAGAACGTAGCTTGCATAGCAGCCGCGTTTGCATTAGGGCCTGTCTGTGTCTGCCCTTCTGCAGCTATAGTAGCGCCTTGCAAGAACGCAATGTTCGCAGTTCCACCACCTAGCTCGTTACCTATAGGTGTAGTAGAGACGGTGAAGACAAAGAAACTTGTAATATCTTGTCCGACTATAGCGTTGCTTAAAACTGTATTTGGATCATTTAGGATGTCCTGCGTGATTGTGCCCTTGGCGATAAAGTCTGTGAGATCTTGTGGAAGACGGGGTGTGTCAACCTGCGTTGCTGTCTGGGCAGCGAAAGGTATCTTGTTATTTGTGTTGTTAATGACAAAAGGTGTAATGTCTACTGGCTGGAATTGTGGCGCGCCTAAAATGGAATCCATCGGTGCTAAGCACTGTGCGTTGATCGTTGTACCATGAGGTATGGAAGCCATACGGACTAGTGAGTCGCCTATTACTGGATCTGTAGTTGTGGCAGGAACATGCATCCATAGTCCAGGCTCGAAGTGAATTGGAATGGGTGGTCCATCAGCGTCGCCAGTCTTTGTGTTGGTCACTGTAGCATATTAGTGTCATATTGAACTATTATTTATCCGACAAATAAGGAGCAAGAGGTACTTTCAGAATAGATTAAAAGTGTCTAGGATATCTTTAAGGCTCTAAGCATTCGTAGGCATAGGCTTGTATAAAAAAAAATACGTACCGTCGTTGATGGATTGCACATAAGGTACACCGTTCAGGAAAATGTCATTCTGCTGTTGTAGACCACGATTAGGCACGCTACCAAGAGGACTAGAGAAAGTTAGGGTTTCCGAGGTGAGGTTTATTTCAAGAACGTTCTCATTAGGTGCTTGTGGTATAGGAGGGCCGGCGACAGGGTTCGGAAAGTTTGTTTGTGTTGGTGGAATATTGTTTGGACGGAAGATGAGGTTGAGGCCTTTTCCTTGGAATGTCCCTTGGAAACTTGATAAAACTCCTAATGGCGGTACATCGGAACTATCACTTCTATCAAGTGGGTTTGGAGCTTCGCCAGGTGGTGGCCTAGAGCCAAGTTTATCATCAACAGATCTGAGCTGGAAATCAGTTGGAAGTTTTAAAGCTGGAGCTGTTGTCGGGGCCATAATTTGGTCTTTCTTTGGTTCAAAGTGTCAACTATTCACCCTGATAATAAATATCTGGGCACGTACAAGAGCGATGAGTTAGTAATGAGTTTAATCGATGTAATGTCGGAGCTAGGATAGACACGAGCAAGCAGGATTCCAGGATCTCTTTATATCCTTTCATATTTAAAATCAGCTGAGATGAATTCGCTGATCAGTATAGCCTCCAATACGTTAGTCATACGAGGAGTATTTTAAGATCTTAGGTAGATAAATACCGCTCCTTACGCGGCTAGTTACGAGCTCTTTTCGCCCATTGTCCGAATCCCGTGATGCTTGGATTGTATCATTTGTATCAGTCAGGATGTGGACTACCCATTTCCTATTGGTACAATGATAGTTGATTAGATATTATTCTAGCGCCGCAGTCAGCATGTCAGCAGATGAGTGCCATATTCTGCATCGTCAGCATCAGCATATCGGCATGGCTGCCTGCTGCAGGTAGAGAGCCATAACCATCAGACCAGTCAAAAATCTCTCACGGAAAGTTTTGAATTTCGGATTATTCTATCAAAGATCTTAGGAAAAGATTCACAACCAGTGGAAGCGTTGTGTCATTTGTAGTTGCCTGAAGGCCTACAGCTATAGGTTATATGTGAAGTATCAAGGAAATTCATTGAACATAGGATGCAGCAGCTGGGTTTGTAAGGCTGACAACCCGTTAAGTGATCGGTAATCTTCAATGATAAACTGTTACGAGAGAAGATCCGTCCAACAAAGATAAATAGGTTTGTAATACGACGAAATCCAACGTAAGCTTGAACAGGAGCTCGCAATCGTCACAAGGTGCTAGGGTGGTATGAGTGCTATACTGTGGACTCATTTGCGGCATATCGCATCTCGTGTAGTTGTTCGTAAGGTTCTATAGTTCTGTATTTCTGAGGGAGTCGTAGTCTCCTGGTCAAATCATAAGAACACTATTTTATTTGAAACGCTTTTTTCATCCGTATAAACATTACAGCCACTATTCATCAACATCTTAAGTGTTACCTGAAAATCTTCTCATGAAATCCAACATGGGAAAGCTTCTTCTGTGGAGGAAAGGCTTGATTTATCTGACTAAGGATTTAGTGAATGCTTATCCCAGCCTCAAAACTTGGCACTTGTAATGGTTGAGAAAACCTTCACTTCAAGGGTAACATATAGTTTGATCTGGGGCAACATATCTAATTGAGTCAAAATCTGGAAATATCACCCTTTCGAAGCTAGCTATCCACAGGTGGATCTAAAAAACTCATGTATCATACTAGAAATCTCTAGTACGAGGAGCTCGACACGATCTTCAAATATTCATGAAACCTATATTGATTAGCGATGATTTTACAATTTATTACTGTGAGTTATCTCCTAAAAACTGGAGTGAATATATCACATTTATATAGCTATCTAATAAGATCTTCAGCTCAAAAAAGCGTCTGCGTATCAAGCCATAGTTAAGTATTGCTTTCACATTAAGACTAGTCAAGTTGAAGCATAAATAAAACAACAAAACCTCTGACGAAAAGGACAATAATGACAAACGAACTGCAAGAGTTGCAGGCCATCGTCGTGGGGTTGGCAGGAAAGGACAGCGTAGCTCGCGTTACTTGATCTCCCTTTCTTTCCTATGCCAACTTTCAACTCTGTCAAAACTTCTTAGCAAACACTTCCTCTGGCCAAGTTAATCGCCAGGACTTTCGTGAATTTGCGTTTTACTTGTGAATCGTTGGCCAAAAGACCAGCTGCTTGTCTCTCCAATCATTTCATCCATCCTCCGTGTCCTCATTTACTGCACAGGTACCCTCGAAGCAAGGCTTCCCTTATTCAAGCCGAGATTTAGAGCCTCTAGATGCTCATGCTCGAGACTGAGTCTACCTCATGCGATTGACTGTGACTGTGCTGATTACAAGAGTGAAACAATGCGATCTTCCAGAAACCTCTTTTTCCCTTAGGGCTGTGATTCAAAGTCCGGTCAACTGATATGTAGTACTCCAGATCTTTTCCTTATTAAGGTGTGTGGTGCCAATGATGAATGCAATTATGAATGCTTCCTGCTGAAACCTGGAATATATATAAAGGTTTCTCCAGCTTCTTGTTATCATCGGTGACGTTCTCAAAAATAAAATCTCGGTCCTACTGGGGTCTTCTGTCAACATGTCTTAGAAACGTCCAAATTGAGCCACAACATCTTCATTGATATGGCACAAAACAAACCAATGACGCTGTTTCTCTGAATTATTATTCATGATTAGCAAATAGCAGTGGCAAGAAACACTAGTGCTCGAGTTTTTGGTTTGATTAATGGCCTGGTAAATTATAGTACCTCTAGGAGGTAGCCTCCTATGTCGCCAAAGGCGGCAAGTGTCCTGTGATCATATGCCGATGATAGGATATTTCCAATTATCAGAGGGTAGCTTATTACAAACTCACTGAAAGACTTCAAATTCTACAAGAATGGTGCTCGAATGCTCATTCATAATACGAGAAATTTCGCTCTACCAACCTTTTCGGAATACGGAGTTATTGTCAATTTGGAGTGGGATGTGTTTGGATGCGGGAGAGAAATTGGACATGATCGCAAATGAAATCTAAGCTCAAGCCTGGGGATTTAGTCTGCTGTAACATATTTGTCTGCCTTTTCATTATCCCACATGAACTCAACGACAAAGGAAATCTATTAAACGACAAAAGAGTAAATAAGAGTCAAAGCAGGTCATGTGATCCAGCGCTGGATCGCTATATATGTCTCATGTCTTACGCCTAGTGATACTGCATCCATAGCTACTATAGATGTCATTGTGCTTATTTCTTCGTGCACTCCTCTCCGTACAACATTTCTCTGGCGCATCGGGATTCCAACATTTGGGAACGGTATCAAGAACTCTTCCGAACTATATATCCCTCTGTAAAACCAATGTAACTACGCAGTTGTTACCTCCGCATTGCGTTGTAAGTTATACGCATTGACTTAACACAGTGTTACTCAGACATAGTAGACATTATGATACATATGACTCTCTAATTGCTTTTGGGCGGCTTTTCTCATGCTTATGGAACTCAGTGCATTATGGTTTTTATTAAGACAGACTATGTTGAACCATAATATCATATTAAACTTTTTAATAATAAGGCCGTAAGTTATGCCTAGCCTTTTTGTGTGTATGTGAAAGGAAACACAATGAAATATAGACTTTTCTAATAGGTTCACTGCTTCAATACCATTCCTTGAAGTCGGTAAAAACCATTACCCTCATATGCAGAACTCCAACTCTGCAAGTTAACTTCTGTATAAGTCGTTTCGGTGTCGCCCAATTCTTTTATAGAACAGACACGCCGAAGGCACTGAGCTGAGAAATGTAGGCGATCCTAACTTAGCGGCTTCTTGAAAGCCGAAATTGACAAGAGCTGTACCAAGGCCCCTATTGCGGAACTCCAGATTAACAAATATTGAGCTCAGGACTATAAATAATTAGTAGGATACTTCATATATCTAAGACTAGGTGACAAACGTATATGATCAACGCCTTCAATGCTCCCCATGATTCCTTTGACATTTCTCCCATTTTGGCACGAAATTCAAGATTTACTGCCGTGAGATCTATTGATTAACAGGGTTTGACAAAGATACAGGGGTGCCGGGTCTATTAGGTGCAGCTGGTCTTCTGCGAACAAGGATTAGATGTGCTATCATTCTTCCGGATGCATCCAGGGCCTTTAAGAATTTGTGATCAGGATCTTGAAAGGATTTCTTCACGCCCGCTAGGTAAAGTGCGACCTGCGCCTCTTCATTAGGCCAGTTTTAAAACAGAAATCGGTTTGTGGCTTGCACAAGTTGAGAGAGAAATATAAAATGAGCACATATAGGGAGATCGGACTCTAGCATAGGGATGATTTCGTAAGCGAGATTAGCCATCCTAAAAAGGAGTGAAATGGCTTGTTATAAAGTAAAGGGAAGCAAGAATTTTGAAAAGCTAATGTTAAAAAGTAGTTTAGCCCCATGATCCTTCCAAGAGAACATGGCAGGTTTTATATCACGTGATCGGTATTCGTGCCTTTTGAGCACTTTTATTACTATAGCATTTGTACAGCTAGGGTATGACTGGCAAAATCTCGGATAAGCTTGGTATAATCCTTCGCCATAAGTCAACAAACAATTCATATATTCATCCTCTGTGCCAGAAAGTAGTTCCCTCTAAAATTGTAGATGAAAGAGTTTTTACAATGAACTAAAGCAGTGGCTCTAAGCTTCTGAAGTAGCTAACCCGTTATCGACTCCTATTTTCAAGCTTTAGTATCCTTAATAGCACTTTCTTATACAAAAAATATTTATGGTAAACCTAGTTACTATTTTTAAGTCTATAACAATGCCGAGTGGATATTTTAGGTGACTGTAATAGCTTTAAGCATTCTTACTAAAGTACTACTTGGACAAGCTTAAACACATTGCTATATATGAGGTGGCAGTGAGTTAAAATCCCGAATAGAATCCCTAAGCCAATGTTAAACATGTCATACCGGAGTTCAAGTCGTCTTGCATTGGTCGAATTAGTCCGAGTTCCGGATGGTGGGTACAAATGGAACGTAGCTGCTGATTTGTACACGAATCTTAGCATCAGTCTTCTTCAATAACGAGTGACCTTTTGCGAACTTGAGTCTTCTATTTTCAACTATTTTAAATAATTTACCTATAGTCTGGGAACGCGGAAATTTAACCCTAACTCCATACAAGCTTTTGGTGCTCTCTTTCTCGACGATTTTTATCACATACTCACGCACCTTGAGAATTTACAGCGGTACGCTAAGCTATCGCACAAATAGACACACCTAGTAGCGTGACATTGGCTAACATACGTTTTAGAAAGGCTTTTCCAACACCAACGTCAACGCTATCATTCTAGCGAATAGAACTGTCTGACATCGATGAAATCTGCACTACTAAGTTACTCCCCAAAGACGAAGAATGTTAAGCCTTGACAGGTTTGTTGCTGATGCAAATCCCAGAATTGAAAGCAGTAGTTGAGATAAAAAGAATTCAATAAGAATTGCCCTACAAAGATCTTTTGATATCTCCTGCCCTGAAAAGTACGCTCGATCAATACAGCCGTATAACATATTCTAAACAGATTGACACTATGGCCAGTTCATACCTTGAACACGTACCATCAACATTTTATCAGCTTTTCATGCTATCTTTACTTTACGGCTATCCGAATACCAGAAGCATGACGCCAATAATCAAAGCAGACCACTCGAGTAAAAGATGCCAAAGGCGTCATAACTGTGCCAGCATGCTTATTTCGGCCATTTAAGCTCGTTTGCGGCCTTCTCAAAGTTGCACTTCCAAGGGCCTAAACTTACCGACAAACATATACGTTGAATTAATCTCATCACAACCTCTAAAATATGGCTTCTTCGAAGTTGAAACTTCCCGTGTAGTAATAAAATGCACCAAAGATCTTATTCGCAACTATAGATACACCGGTGTCATTCACCAATCAATGAAAAAGTTATTGTTCCTTAGAAGGGGATCAGTTGACTAACAATAGAGAATGGCCAAGATATATCTCCTTAAACGTGAAGATGAATGTTGCGCTGCAATGCACGCGAATTTTTTTCAATTAGATGGACTACTCACTTGGGCGTCCCGGAGTTGGATATGGAGTAAAACATTATCAAGGTTTGTTTCAGAGCTATAGGGTGTACCAGAATACTCCGAATTTACTCGTGCTTTGAATAGAGGTTCTATTATGTGCAAAAATTTTCCCGGCATGGCTAAGCCACACGATATTCTTTTTGGTATTTTGAATGCAGAGGTTAGTAGCGAAACCAGATGCCGTTATTTAGCTATTTAGTACTAGCAAATGTGTTACATTGGTCGAGCTTGCGCTGTCGCATGTCACAGCTTTAGATCGCATGCTCTCTAGTCTTCTATTTTAACTAGTAAGTTCCCGCTCACCGTGAATCTCCAGATTGAATTGCTAGGTCAAGTGTTACCAGCGGATCCCTTGGGGGCGAGAAACAACAGAAGAGCTACGTGGGAGTAGCAATCACTACATTTAGGCCAAAAGCTCTGTATCCAGCATCTCTGCTACTGTTTCTCTGTATTGCAAGTATACTGAGGATCACCACGCGTATCCATCCTGTAACGTCGTACCGCTCGCTAAGGTGGGCTAATGTTAACCAGAGTGTGATTACAACAATCACTGCATCAGGCATGCAGTTGTTCGGATAAACAAAGCCTTCGGAAAGTCACCGAGGAAAACCACCGGCAGTGGCGATCGATGGTCACAGGTGTGGGTTAAGGTTTGCCGCTAGGCTGTACGAGGCACCGTCGGCTCGGATAGCTTGTTTGCCCACGGCGGTAGTTTGGTTACTTGAATGTTGAGTTCTGTTTTCAACTCATTCCATATTCAAATCCTCCTTCCCCAAGACACTGCTAGCGCCATAATAGGGGCTTCTCCACAATATTGCTATCTACCCATAATTCTAGCCTACCCCTGATTTTAAAGCAGCATCTGCTTATGTAAGGAGGGGGTTGGCGTCTTGTAATTGTGCATTCCAAGAGATACGAATATCTGGTAACTTCTCCAATCCGGACAGTACACCACTGTCGAGCTGGGTGAACTTTACGGTTACTGATCAAGGTAATCAAACACTTCATTCGAGATATGGAGATGGTAGGCACTTCTGACCGGCCTCAATCCCCGTCTGACCAGGTAAGGCGCAAGATCAACCGGCCTCAACGAGGATCTCGTAAACACAAAGCCTTAACATGTGCAAATTGCCGAACAAGAAAGGTAGTAGACCATTTAGGGACTTCTCCTATACCCTATGCTTAACGCAATGCTAAGCTATGAGAATAGGTACGGTGCGAGGGAAGCCAGCCTAGTTGCAAAACATGCGAAGTCTATGGCGACCAATGTCACTATGACAAGGCGCCATCCATTACTCAAATGATTGAAATGGCGAAGCGTCTTCAGCAAGCTGAAGATATCATCAAAGACCTTCAATTAAAGGCCAGCGAATCTTCGACTAATGACTCTCAGTCTCCCCCTACACCATCGCCTACTAGGGAAGAGGCCTCTAACGGGGAGGTGTATACATCACTAAAAGAACGCGAGCGCCCGTACCTTTCCCCTAGATCACCACTTATGAGCCGGGCACCAACAGCTCCTGTCCTTGTTACAGTACCCGTACTGAACGACACTGGACACAATGATCAGATCAATAGCACTGCAACGAAATCAGAATTGGCTGCAGAACATACTACAATTGATATCAGTGTTGATGAACACGGAGAGATTCAGTACTACGGTCCGACCTCTGCGGTTCATGACCCCGTCCAATCTGACTCTCCAATGTCCCAGTCTCTATCAGTGTCTGTCCGCACGTTTACCACTAACGACGCACGCTCTTCTCTGGCATCACATGCTAGAGAGTCGACAATGTGGGAAGAGTTTGCCGTCGAAAATGTCTCATTGCAGACTGGCATTCCTCGTCAAATTATCCCCAAGTTACTCCATCTACATTGGACCTGGGTTGCTCCGATGTTCATGTGGATTTACAAACCCGCTTTCATTCGTATGTGCTCTTCATCCTCTTCCTTAGAGATATTTTCGTCAGTAATCTGGAAGAAATGAAACTGAACTTCATAGGTGATATGGCTATAGGAGGTCGTTATTATTCAGAGTTTCTTTTAATGGTCATACTTGCACACGCTGCCAAGTACCAAGATATAGACTGCGCAGAGTTTCTCCTCGCAAGAGCTCGCCAGCTTCTGGGGCCTGCCATCCAGCAACCCAGCTCAATCCCCACTGTACAGGCACTGCTGCAGCTCAGCGCACGCGAGATGGCTAGTGGCTCCATCTCACAGGCATGGGTGTACAGTGGGATTGCGTTTCGGATGGCTAGCGATCTAGGATTACAACACAGTGTCTCGGGCATAAAAGGCATTGGCCCTGTGGATATTGAAATTCGTCGGCGGCTTTTTTGGTCATGCTTTTTCTGGGATAAGTATGTTACTTCCTACTGAGGCTCATATTCAGTAAAGCTTATAAAATATGCTTGGATTCCCTTGACTCCAAAATCATGCTTGTCAGGTAGCTCATTGCTGATGAACGTATTAGGGCCACGAGCCTTTATGCGGGAAGGCTGCCAGCTGTTACCGAGCCACTAGATCACTCTACCTTAGACCAACGTGAGTATCAGAATCAACTACCTGAGGTGGTCAGTGCTTACTTATACATTAGTTCAAGACACAGCAGAAGTAGATGACATGTGGTCACCATATTACGCAAATGTGCTCAACCTTACAAAACTCAGCAACCATCAATATCCTCCGAGTCGCGGTTATCTTGTCTCATGTTTCGCCAACTCCTGCAAATTATCCATAATTATTAATGATGTAATCGTTCATTTATACTCACGGAAGAGTCAATCAAAGGCTGAGGATGCTCTTAATAATATCAAGCCGCGTCTGGAAGAGTGGCGGGCCATGTCGCCTGCTCATCTAAGATATGACCCAGAGTCCCTGCCGGCGATTAGCCCACCGCCTCATATAATATCTCAAAAGTGAGTTTCTTTTCCCATAATTCTTTTTCAGGTGTATTTATCGAACGATTGGTAGTATTCTATACTTCACCACTGTTATCCTCGCTCATAGGCCCTTCTGGTCTATACCCACCAACTATCATTACTGTGTCGAGGCATCAAAAAGTATTGAGAAACTGGTTCTTTTACTCGAATCAACATTTGGCCTTGAGAATATTACGTATCTGATGGGGTATTGCATATATACCGGCGCATCGGCCATTCTGGAGGACGCGAAATCAAGCGGTCTTGGCCCCTCGCATCCTATCCTAAAGACATTCCTTCGGGCGCTCAATGCGGGGGTGAAGCGATGTCCTTTGCTAGAGCGAAGCCTAAAAATAATCATAAAGGGACTTAATCGTGTGGTCGAAGAACCTCGCATCTTGGTGGGTGACCAAAGTCTGGCGGATAACATGGTTGCACCTGTGAATCCATGGATCCCGGCTTTTCCGTACGTGGACGCGCCTATCCGTACAGACTTCAACATGAATCCCTATCTTGACAATGTCGATATGAATTCCTACTTTGGTGATCACAATATGGAGTCTTATCTTGGGCATGGAAATATTGGCTCATTGGCTGCTTTGGACTGTTTCCCCGAAATGCAAATGAATTGAAAAGATCCAATGGACTAGATGTCAACTATGAACACTAATTTATAATACTATAAAGTTGCAGTTGTATGTCTTTCTACTACATATTGATATCTAAATGTGTCCTTGAGAAAAGTTGCATTTGACATCCTGTACTTGCACATATGGTGTGCCCATGATCGGTAATGCGTGTTAATTCATAATTGTGCTCCGCCAGCTCAATTTGAAATACCCGTTATCTCCTCGGCTAAGGTATCGGCTTTCAGAGCAGGTCTGTCAGCCTTTCCAGCGGTCGTCTAATTCAATGTTAATTATGGTTATGGGAACCACTTCAGGGTACTGTGGTACTTACACCTCCGTCCACTGGCATAATCAGCCCAGTAATCCATCCGGCGTCTTTGCTTGAAAGGAAAAGTATAGCTATTGTATGAGTTTAGTACTTTTCGTTACCCCGATCTAGGGCTACGGGAAGCTCTTGACTTGCCATTTCCTACATCCCAGCCGGTACCCTCTTTCTTCATTAAGTTCTGGTTAATTCGAGCCTCCCTCATTTCATCTGTCATACCCCTCCCCCGGGTCATGGGTGTATAGACCATTCCGGGGCAAACACAGTTTACTCTAATATTTTCTTTACCGTGATGTGCAGCCATAGCTCTCGTCATCTGTATGATTGCACCCTTGGTAGTGGGATACAGTAAGCTTGGGTTTCCGCCAAGCACTGGTTAATTTTTATTAGTATTCATATGATAAAAGCCGCGGTGTGCTTCTGTAGCGAATAAAAGTTACGAGAACGGTGACTTACATCCACTCACTGACGACATGTTCACAATGGATCCACGGCCCTGTTTTCTCATCTCTGGTATCGCGTACTTGCTCATGATAACCATGCTCGTCACGTTGATGCGAAAATCTCTTTCCCATGCTTCTAAGTTGAGGACTGTAGCGTCACCCATAGCTCCACCCACGCCAACTGAATCGGGAATTGTTAAGGATCGCAGCTTTCTTTCGTTTTAAACAGGTGTGACGTACCAATGTTAACGAGGATATGTAACATTCCCCATAACTCAATAGTCTTGGCTACTGCGTTCTTACACGACTCCTCGTCGGTGACATTGCACTGGATGACTTGTGAGATTCCACCTTCCTCGTCAATAACTCGTTTGGTGTCCATAGCCCAGTCTACGTTCATATCAAGTAGCGCAACCTTAGCGCCATGACGAGCTAATAATATAGCGGCAGCTCTGCCGTTACCGATCTCACCTACTTTTCGTCAGCATTCAAGGTACTCCGAAGAACAAAAAGCGGGCTTACCATCCATGCGCGAACCAGCCCCAGTCACGATGACCACATCTCCAGAGAAGTCGAGAGCGCGAGGGGGAGTCGGCATAGTTGAAACTTTTCTTTTATAGATGGAGTTGGAGAGGTGTGAAGAGAGTTGGTGATTATGTATCTCGATAAGATCAAAGAACTTCTAGCGATTAGATCCAGATGGTGTTCGCCAAGTATTATATTATTGATGCCGGACTTCTAGCTATTATATATGTATATATATTTTGACTCCTTGCTAGGCAAAATATAAGAGCCTCTCGAAACAAACAACTTTACACGTGACTGCTGTGACTAATCGGTCAGATCCCCCGGGAAGTCGCCGAAAGTCAGACAACTCAAACTAGTAAAATCAATTGTTCTCTTTAAGACTGGGGTGGAGTACCGAGCGAGTACCGATCTAACCTCCATACCAGGTTGAAACCGTAGAGTTACAACCGGCGGATCCAGCCCACGGCACTAGGAGTTTGACATTATCAATCGAATCTAAAATCCGTTATGTGATCGATAGCAGCTTTGTGATATCATGCAATGTTTTGATGTATTCCACCACACTAAAAGTTTGTTATTAATTGATTTGTTTTTATTGATATCACAAGTTCATAGCTAGCAGTCCTGGATTGGACCAGGAGCATTGGCATATGTACAGCAGGACAGTTGATCTTTGATGTGCTAGCTCTAAGTATGAGAGCTTTATTGATAATGTAAGAATGAAATCTAGGCAGAAAGCCTATATGATGTACAAATTTGTTAATCTGGGGGCCCCGAGTCTTTTCGTATGCGTTTGCAACTTTACACAATGAAATGATAAAAGTTTCATATATCTTTCTCGCTCAATTCATAATCTCATTTCTCTCAAACTAATGACTGTTGTTCTATATTCTGTCATTCTTGCTTCTGTTCTCATATATTTACTTAAACAAGTGAAAAGATTTCATACTTTTCAACAGAAAATTCCATCTATATAGGAAAAAGTATTCATTCTGAATTAACAGAGAACGAACTATCCTAAGGTGTTAGATTGAAACGCCCAATGATCAAACCAGTCTACAATACCTGCAAGACTTTGTTCTTTCACCCAACCTGGGGGAATATTCAGCATATTTAACGAAAACTAGGATGAACATGCAAACTCACGTTGATACGGATCATCTTCGTCGCCGCGCAAGGCGAAACCATGCTCTACGCCTGAAAACTCCTGATAGTGATATATAGCTTTGCGGTCTCGAAGAATTTCCATGGCTCTCGTCCTTGATGGAAGATCAAATGTATGATCTGTCTGTGAGCAAGAGAGAAACAGTGGTTCTCGGATACATTAGTCAAAACCTCACGAGCTTTCAAGACCTAGACTCACTTGTGACTTTCTGAAAATGGCTTTCTTTTAAAAATGCCGGATGAGCAAAAGCCCCTGCTATCGCTGTACCATCTGCTAAACTTTTACAAACGTATGGTGCTCCGAAACAATATCCCACGCAGAAATACTTGACGTCTTCGTTAAATTGACGTTGTTTTACAGCCGCCACCCACCTTGGGGTAGCCTCGTCTGCGAAGGCAGTGTGTTTATGCTTCCAGGCCTCATAGTCGAAATCCGGGTCGGTGGTGTCATCGTGCCAGTTCTTGCGATGTTTCCAAACCGGATCACCACAGAAATAGTCTAAGCCGAGTACCAGATATCCCTCATCTGCAAATGCATCCATCACCAGGAAGCCATTTGGAAACATCCCCCAAACATCCGGGAAGTAAAGCAGAATATTGCCATTTGCCTTACCCTCCGGGGGTGTCGAGATATACGTCTCTACACCTGCAATCGTCTCCCATCGACCCCGTGCCTCACCCTTATGAATAGTTCCCTTCAAACAACAAGGGCCACTTGGCTTGGCAAGATATTGTTCAGGAATGCTCAAGACCATTTCTGGCTCATTATCTTGCTGAGCATGGCGAGGTTTTGAGAATCTAATACCCATATTACGAAATACTGATATGTTGTCTGAATTATGAAGCAAGAGTGTGTACCGCCAGAACTTCTTGAAAGAGATGTGTACTTGATGGTCACTATAGAGACTCATAACAAGTCTAATCTAGCTATCCGTATTCATGGTTTTGGCTGCTAGACGTCACAGCGTACTTCAGTCGCTATATCGCCTCGGGTAGCTACCACGGATTCTTGCCGCGGAACACTGTTCACATCTAGCTAAGATGTTGTGGATCAAATTGTGTCGCTAACAATTAGAAATAGCCAATCACGACAACCTGAACGAGGTATGACTGTGGGGCCCCGGACTCCCCATTATTGGAAGCTGGATCATGCGTGGGGATTACTGGAGTATGCCAAAATGCTCTTTCATCAGAAACCTAGTGAATTTAATAAAAGGGAGACTATCCCAATGGTTTAGTAGAGTCCCTTGTTCACTGTTGTGTATCCAATTGCTTCTCTCTTCAGTCTTCAGTCTCAATAAAGAAATTAAAATATTTTTGCTTGTATTGCCTTCTCAGCGGCTCCTCTTGAAAGAAAGAAGCTCTGGTTAATCTACATCACAAAAGCATCCATGGCGGCCATCACCAAAGCTCATGTCGAGCAAGATGACGTCGTCTCAGAAAAGCACGCTGCGCCAGGGATCACGGACGCTCAGCGACACAATGCTGTCGGCTACGATGAATACCTAGAGGCTATGGATCTCGAGGTATCCAATAAGGAGGTAAATTGTCTACAAGTAAAAACGAGTGCCAGAGTCTACTAATACATTTCCTTGCATAGATGCGTAAAGTAAGGTGGAAGATTGACCTGATCATTTTACCAGTTTTCCTCATCACACAGGCGTTACAGTTTATGGATAAAACATCGCTCAATTACGCCAATCTATTCGGATACCAAAAGGCACTTGGCTTGAAGGGGAAACAGTTCAATTATCTTTCAGCCAGTATGTATCACTCTTGACAAGAGGAATTTAAAGCTACTAATGGACCGCAGTGATCTATGCTGGTTACTTCTTTGGCCAATACCCCTGTGGGTGGCTCATTGGGCGCTTTCCAGCCCAGAAGGTATTAGCTGTTAATATCATGCTATGGGGAATTACTGTACTTGTGATGACCCAAGCTCGGAGTTATCGTAGTGCTTGTGAGTGCCTGATCTTTCTAGATCTCCAAAAGCGGGGATACTAATTCTTCTGTAGTGGCTGTTAGATGTTCGTTCAAGTTAAACCAGAATGAGCCCTTTGCTAATTACAAATAGTCTTCATGGGAATGTTCGAGGCGGCTGTCACACCGTAAGCACTCTAGTGATTAGGACATCTACACAATGGACTTTGTACTGACGCGTAGTAGTGGCTTGACATTGATGACCGGTTTCTGGTATACCCGACGTGAGATTCCCTTGCGTCAGTGTATATGGTATTCATCGCTCGGTTGGGGAGGCATGGTATGTCAAATATCCTGTCAGACCTCCAGACTTGAATACGCTGACAACATATTAGGTCGGGTCTTACATTGCTCTGGGGATCACTGGACTACCAATGAACATGACACCTGAGCGATGGAAACTTATTTTCTATATTGTAAATATCTTTGTACACATCATTACAATACTGCGCAATCACTTACTGTGTGTAGCTGGGCGGTGTCACCTGTCTCTGGACGTTTGTCATATGGTTTCTCTTGCCCGACTCGCCATCCAAGGCTAGATTCCTAACGCACCGTGAAAGACTTATTGCCGTGAAACGTGTTGCTGGCAACGAAACTGGTATCAAGAACAAACATTTTGACACGAATCAAATTGTTGCTGGATTCACCGATCCCAAGACTATTCTGATATTCATTAGCGTCTTTGCAGCGTAAGTAATCACAACAAGAAACCACGCGTCAGTTTCTATGTTACTGATCACTCACACAGTGCAATTCCCAATGGCGTAGTCAACTCGTTCTCGACGATCATCATTCGCGACATGGGTTTCGATAACGCTATGACCACTAAGCTGAAATCAGTTGGCGACGCTATTCAGATCATCTCTCTTCTTATTGGCGGTACCATTATCTTGAACGTTCCCAATTCCCGTCTATTGACAGCAACTGCGGCCAATCTGCTCTGCACTCTATCAGCAGCACTTATGGCTTACCTTCCTCGCTCTAACACCTGGGGAAGGCTTGTGTGTTTTTGGCTGGTGAATTCCCAGTCTGTGGGATTTACTGTCTCTCTAACCACCATTTCATCCAACATGGGAGGCTTTACGCATCGCTCACTGGCTAGTGCACTTGTATTGTAAGTCAATCTTGAAATTTTGATCCTTTCCCTGGTATTGATTCTCTTCTGTCTAGTACAGCATATTGCTGGGGTAACTTCGCGGGACCATTCGTTGTGAATCCTGCCGAAGCTCCATACTATAAAGGTGCTACTATCGGCTTACTTGTTGGGTACGGGATTAAAACTGGATGCCACCTTGCACTTCTTGCTTATATGTATTTCACCAATGTTACCAGGGATAAGAGTTACGGTCCTGCGAACAAAGAGGCAAGCAATGAAGCTGGTATGAGGGATCAGACTGAGTTTGAGAACAAGGATTTCAGATATGTTCTGTAGATTGAGTGGTATCTGGGGTAAGAAAAAGGCTTTAACTGATTTTAATCTCTCTCTCATAATAGTTGAAATAATTTGTTTTTTCTAACAAGCTTTTTACACAAACTGCAAAACTTGAAGTAATCTGTTTGTAAACACAGCTAATTGACGTGGTGAGTAGAATTGAAGCAACAGCTGGATCAAAGATTTACTCCACTTCTGTTGTGGTGGAAAAGAGTATATGGCTAGCAGACAAGAAAGGATTACGTACATGTCAGTCACAACTCCACTGGGCACAAAGATCCTTTAAAAATTAAGATATCAATTATAGTTAACATAAGCAAATAGACATAACTTATAGACAAGGGTAATCTAGTGTTTTAATTTGTACTGTAATATTTTCAAACCGGAGTGCCTTGAAGTGTGGTGGTATTGGTTAACTTTTGAAAGGTGAGACCAGGAGGAAAAGTCTGTGGTGCATATTATTTTGAAGAAGTTAATGCATATCTAGTTGTATCCTAACATTCTATATCAATCAAATTCATTTAATTTGCAGGCGGGTTAATTTAATTTCGCCTTCACCTTTGATAGTCTGCCAAATGGAAACTAACAACTGTATTATTGTCGTCTCTGGTATTACTGTATTCCAAATACCGCAGGCGAACACCTTGTCTCACATTGTAATTTGCAACTAAATTAGAGTACAGTCAACACAGAGGGTTAAGAACTTAGAAGCTAGAGTAATAATTTTTAAAGAGTAGGAAATGACTTCCTGAATGTTACATTCTGTAGTTGTACTTCCGTGAAAAATAACCTGACTTTTCAGACTACGGCGCAAGAAAAAACTAAGTAATTTTGGCAATTGGGAAGAAAATTCTTAAGCAGTGAATTTCAAATCTTTGTTTAAGTATTATTTTACAAACGAAGTGAAAACAATAGCTTTCAAATTCATTTGAATAATCGTTTTAGATATTTCTATAAATTCTCTGACATGTTTGTCATCAGTTGAGATTTACCATGAAACTTCTCCATTCCTCATGAGATGATAACAGACGCCTTGTGGCTTATGCTGCTCAATCCAGCCAAACACCTTCATATGGTGTTGAGTTATCGTATTGATACACTGCAACCTCGGTCAATGTTTTGTTCGATGGCGCCCACCCTAGTATATACATCAAACCTTGGGAAGTGTCGCTAAGATACATGTAATCGGTAAGACCGTTGGGATCACTATAAGTCTCATCCTCCCAGAATGCGACTCTGAGCCCTCCTGCCAACCCTAGGGTAAGTGGTACCATGTAAAATACAAGAGCTTCTTCCTCGCATAGTCCCCCGTCATCAGTCAAGGCAAAAGCTGCCACCCATCCGTTGGCCTCTGTGTTATTCCATCCTCTTGTAGAGTTGAATAGCGTGCGGCCATCTTGGGACAACTGGATAGCATTGCTACAATACATGTACTTGCCACGCATATCTGTTATCAGTAGAGGTCAGTGGCATGTTCGTGAGACACACCATTAGGAATCGCGCTTGCTCGACGTCGGTGCGTCAGTTGTGACTTCCCAATTTCAAACACATCAAGGTACTGACCTGTAACTCGTCAGTGACTACGATCTAAAATAACTGTATTAGCTAGACATACTATGTTCGTTGATCTAATTTTGTAAATGTTAGCCGATGCAATCCAAGCTCCAAGAAGAATACCGGAAACGACGTACCATATAGAGCCACTTGCCGTTCTTGCTAGGATAGACATTTCGAGGTCCATCACCGGCTTCTGGGCTCAGATTGATCGACAATAGTTTTGAAGTACCATTCTCTGCAATATTGTACATGAATACTGCGTCCCACGCGCTGTTCTGCATTAGTCGTGCTTGTTGTAATATAGTTAAACAGAGTTTACATGTGCGGTACCAACCCGATATTATTTGCATTGATATCAAAGCCATGAGCGAGAGCGCCGTACAACTAACGCACTTCCCGTTAGTTACGTGGCTTTCACAGTTTGGGGTGTCGGAGCCACATACTACGGCGCTTCTCGTCTTATCAACGTTAGAGATATCTTGCTGGGGTACGTAGACCATTTAATCCATCTCTTCGCCAATACCACCTTCTGCATCGATAGCATGAATTCGAGCTGTGGGACCGCCGGCACTAACGGCATACTGGCCAATCCATCTTTTGACAGCGAGAAGTAGCATGAGAACGAAGCTGTGGCAATTAGCAGATTTACTAAGCAATCCTAGTATTTTTGCTTAATTGTAACGTACTTACAAACGTTCACAGTATCAATATGTGTAAATTCATGGTCCGATGCCATTGCCCACGAGAAAAGTTGTGGAGGTTCGCTCATAATAGTAGCGTATATACGGTCATACGCATCGTTAGAGGTAACGAATTGATGCAAGCCAAAGCCCGGGACAGTGGCATTGAGAGTCAATGTCCTCGCAACTGTGTCAAATGCGAGAAGAAACAAACTGGAGTTTGTGTAAGAGCCGGTAAGAAGGTGATGCATGACCATGTTATCGTTGGTAAAGATGAGCTTTAAAATGATAACTTCAAAGTTGTTGGCAGAATTTAGGACAATCTAGATATTATACATCTCTATTTGAATAGACTCTAATAACAGTTAGCTGTTAGTAATGCTCCAGGGGTTGGCTTTCCATGGCACGTTGCACCCAAGGAAGTGTCCCGCGGGGCCTTCCACCCTAACGCACAATATGGTATCTCGGCCTGGGCAACTTTGGTGACAAGTCAGAAAGCGGACTTCAGTATCCCAGCAGGTAAGGCGTTCGACTGGTAAGCGAGCTCCTAAACAAGGCTAAAAAAGAAACGTGACTGTCCCTGCGATACATTTATGTCCCCCACACTCGACTGCATTAGTAACTAAAGTCTCCGCACCATGATTAAGAGCTCGTCTTAGCGTGGAGTAATATATTGGACAAATAACAATACCGCCTAGCTCACAAAACAATTATTAAGTGTGCTAAGAGATGAACTAGGAACTGTTTCATGAAGTTTCGGTGAATACCGACGGCGATCCACCTCGGAAACTTTTACAATATTGATGAGAGTTTTATAACATACAACTCGGGCTCTGAATGCATTATTAGATACGGCCAGAGTCTCTTTTTCCTGGCCGAGCACGAGGTGAGACATCACCTGACCTTAGGGCTGCCATTTGGTGGCTTTCTCTACAATATTTAGATGCCTTTACTTTCTTTTAGATGAATTAAGCATCTCTACATTCTGATCTCGTGTGCTAACTTCGCACGACCCTGTTGATTGGCTCCTGATTTACTACTTGCCACCAGTTTGATTTCAAACATCAATTTATATTTATCATTATCAATTCGCTAACTTTCCTGTTTTATTCTTTTAAACACACACTTGATTAGCATGTAAGCACCAGAGCGCAAAAATGGCGAATTGTAAATTAGAAATCGGAGTTAGATTTTAAATTCGAAGTGCTACTGGAGATTACAATTAGTAATGAGTAACCAAATCCTTTAATCATCAAATGTTAATCACAAATCAAATATTGATTGAACTTTACTTACTAAGCTTTGTCCACACTTGAATAACCAAGCTTGTCGTGACTTGTGGTGAATTATACAAGAGTCAAGATAGAAAAATAAAAAAATATATAAAAAGTCACTTTATTATATGATATGATAGTCCATTTAGAGAAATTGATAGTACCACATTAAATCGTTTTTATTCTTTAAGTAATAGCACTAAATCCTAGAATTTAGAATTGGCATGATTTCTCGAGTACAGGGGCTGGGAGGGAGAGTTCAGTACGTAGAATTCCTTCGCAGATATATATAGTAAAGATATCTAGTCTCGGAGCTCAAGCAGCCATTCTATTGGCACTCAGATCAGTACTGCTCTCCTGACGAGTGTAGTAAAGAGGTATTATTTAGGTGGGAAGCTTAAGGAGATATATGTTTGATCTGGGAGATTAGGAGCCAGCTGAATTGCTGAGGCAATTACTGGAAAGCCCACGCCTGATAGGGCGAGAAGGCTGATAAGCTACATATTAGAAATTGTTGGTTTAGTTCGTTTCTTGTATATAGCAAACGATTAAGTCGGGAGTGGGATAAAATAGAAGAGCGATAAAGGATGATTAATTGTGGGATGCTTAATAAAAGGGAATAATAAAATGCAAATAGTAAAAGTTTATAACAGACCTTTAGGCACGTTTTGTTTATTTTTATTTAACAATAAATTACAGAGTCTTCTGTTTTCCCTTTCATTTTGTATGCCCTTTACCATGCCAAGAACTTGAAAATTTTGCCAGGTATCAAATCAAGACATACTATAACTTTTAGTAGACTTCAGTGGGGGCAGAGCCTGCGAGCCTGCCATCTGTCCAATCAAAATTTACACCAAATTCACAATACCAATACAAATGACCTCTGTTAACAATAGTTTATAAACCCTTAACTAAGTACGTGTCGGTACTATCTTAGCTTCTGTCAGTGCTTTATTACAGTTTTTTAGAAGCTAGGTGACAATATACTTTGTTGCTTAAGTGCGGTCATAGAGATAGCTATAACCCGCTAGCCATATTTAATAACCGTTGTTATAACATTTTAAATGGTTTAGAGAGACTATATTGTAATTTCTAGATTTTACTTGCCAATGCTATACAATATTTTAAAGGAGCATTAATGAAATAAATCCCCAATCTTTTCAAAGTTTTCGACACTTTTTCTCATATCTTGTTAATAGACTGAAACGTATAAAAGGCTGCTTGTGCAAACATCTAGGTTGGGCTCCTACATTTAATCATGAAATTAGGTGTGGACTCCTTTTACACGACCATCAGAACAAAGAAAAGGAGTAAATCTGGCTGGCTCTTGAGAGTTGATTGTCAAACTATCAAATGTAGAGCTGTATTGTAATAATCATTGGCTAATCCTACCCTGGAACACAAATGTGCTTAATTTAAGTTTTTGTTAGCTTATGTCAGTCTATAGATCGGTAAAGGTTTTGAGGCTCCCTTCTAGCTATATATGTTAGAAGTGTTTGAATCTCTTTTACTATAATAAATTAATTGGCAAGTGCGTGGCCCCTATATCCTCCTAGACGCTTTATGTTCGCCAAATATATCACCAGCAAGTCTCACAGAAATAAGTCCGTGGTTATACAAATCAATTTCTGTATAGCAAATAGTATTAAGTTCAAGAATTAGAGAAAAGTACACTGTTCAGAAAAGCTTGTTTTTATATTAGAAAGAGAAAAAGGTAACGCCCCCTTCTTTCCTCACTCGTCATCTAGCCGGTACTTCACGTTACAGCCTCCTTATATATTAGAAATATGCTCTGAAGAATTTGTGATCTCGTTTATCGTTTATAGATAAAGATCCTTTTTAAAGCTATTAAATATAAGTTTGAGATGCAGATATAACCTAATAACCAGCTATTTTAAGAAAAGCCTACTTTGCAGTCTGGCGGAAGAAGGACTCTTCTGGTAGATTACTACTCACCACCCTCAACCGTTAACCATGGAGTCAATTAATCAGAGAAGTTTCCGATTCAATTTCTCTATAATCTATAACTTTCAAATTTGAACCTGATTATACAGTACCTGCAGATGCTTACAAAAGAATTAGTAATATAAATCCTTTCACTCACAGCTGCCTATTACGCACTTAATTTGATAGATTGTGGGGTGAGGAAGGCTTATCAGCTTAGGGAAGCAGTAAGATATTAGCCATAGGCAGAAAACAGCTGGACCGGCAATACTAGTATTAGAATAATAGCTTAAAATGGGTTATTCTACCCTAGAAGACAACGCCAAGTTTGAAATAGAAGTGTCGCCAAAATGTGTTGCTAAGTAAACAGATCAGACAGAATCTATAGTAAAATTATAATGTTGCTATAAATGGACCTATTATAACAGCATCAATTTGGCCCTTTTCCAGCAGCTACGCGCCACTGAAAAGATTATAAGTATAGACATATGGTCACGTGCTGGGTTTTTTATTGTTTGATTTATACACACAATACGCCGGGCGGTTTAGTATTTGTAAAATATGCAAGATAGAGAATGACTATATAGGGACCGATCACTTGTTATATTCGCATATTATCAGGTAGGTGAAAAGTCTATATGTAACCTCAAATTCAATGTTGGCAATTGCAATTATAAAACTAAATCGTCTTAAGGTCAATCAATTTCCTACAAATCATTTGTTGACCAGTGTTATATCTCTTCATAGTTTTAGCCTGACCACTAAGGTAGAATAAGGGTATAGTATATTATGTCAGATAACGATTTCTTTTTCAAATATTTATAGCACTTATGATACCTTTTATAAATGTGGCGCAACAATTGAGAGTTGACAATTAGATATTTCCCGGCGTGCAAAGAAGGTATAGAAAGATCTTTCTATACACAAAGTGATGCTTGTTAGACTAACCAAAGAAAATAAGAACTTTATATTTAAATAATTCTACTTCTAACATAATATTGTCAAGATGTTTTATCAAGTATTCTTAGTACTGTTCTTGTCGATCTTTATTAGTGTTGGTGGCGGTAATTTGCTTCAAAGGAGGAACTTTGACCTTGAGGAGTAACATTTTTATATTCTGTATCCTGTTTCAATCTCTAAGTTGACGAATTTTAATTCTAGGGGGACTAATAGGCAATACATACCCTCTTGATGAGGATGAGGTAGACAAGCTGGAGCTCGCAAATCTGAAAAAAATACGAATCATATTTGGCAAAGCACATATCTAAGTCTGGTTATACTCTCGAAACAGCAGCCAGAAGAAAGGAATGGGGCTTACTCTAATTTATTCTCGCCTTGGCTCTCTATAGAAGTCTTTCAATAGGTAATCCCAAAGTTGGGATTTAACTGACAAGACCAAAGGAGTGATCTTTCTGAGACACAAAGAAAGTAATAAACTAGAGCCCGTGCTCTGCCTTCAGTCAAAACCACCTAAATCACCAAGGGATTTGTATCTAGGTACTTTAAATCGTTTTGATGAATTGTGACAACACACGAGTCGACGGCTCCGGAACTTCATTTGACTATATTCTTCACTTCAACCTGATTTTCTAAATACCTTAAGCTAATGAACATGGTTCATGCCGCAGCTGTTTCCCGCTCACCGATTATATATATGGGCGTATGAAAAGGCTCTTCGTGAAGAGTGTAGGTATACTAGGTACCAACCTGTGCGCTCCTATGGCACTAACAACGTCTTGATTGGTTCTAATTTGACACATTAGTACTAGAACTGCGGTCGGACTGCTGAAGATCGATTCAAATCACCTCTCTTTAACGGTGATGATTCTAGTATAAGTGGCAACGGCTTGCGGAGTATTTATTCAGGAGTACATACAACGGGCTCTACAAAACCATACGATATTTTTCCATCGGCTGGTGCTGGCGGATGTGTAATCGCAGGGCCGTTCAAAGAGTCAGCTACACAACACCCGAATCATATTTATAAAGCTTAAATTTTGCAGTATAGTCGTCAGTCTAGGAACATTTGGAAAATTGTTTCGGACATCCCAAATTACCCTCGTTCAGATAGCTTCGGCTCCAACCCTCAATGCCTACGACGTGAGGTGAATAAATATGCTGCCGCTGTGACTTCCGCCAACTATACTTACGCTCTTATTGTACAATATAGTAAAATAGACAATCACCAGCAAGTCATGTTAGGTACGCCAGCGAAGAATACTGGGCTATGTATATGGGAGAGCACTGTACAATAGGTGGTGATCCTGGAGGGGTTAGTTATGTTCAGGTTGTTATAACGATTCTCAAGTTTTTGCTTTTAGATGTGATTTCCTAACGACTTCATAAAGGATTTTTATGCATCACCAGATGACCCAACTTTTTATATGCATCATGGTATGATCGGAAATATTTGGTGGATTTGGCAAATGCAAGACCCTGAGAACTGCATAAGTGTACTTCCTGGAGATCAACCCGCTGACAATACTGCTAATCTTAAGTGGGTGGGGGGGGGGGCTGCCAAAGCAGCAAAGACAAAGCAGCAAAGACATGGTATATAACGAACAACGCTAGAGGCAACGGCGGATAATTCTGTTATATCTATGCCCAGTCTATTTCTGGATTAACATTTGCTAAGCTTAAAATATTTATCTGCTTATACTTAATGCTCCATGCTTTAATATTCATATCGACGTGCAATATTGCTGTTATCTCTACTATTAATTTCAAGTTTGTACTAAGGGCAGGTTTCACGTGACCCAGGTCTCTTAGAATAACAAATTTATCTATAATCACAGAACGATTTCAGGATTTTTTTTTTTAGGCCACATCTATGTAATCTAAGTTTACTAGCATAATCATATAGTATAGTCATTTTTCCTATACTATACACTCTTATTCAAGCCTCCTTGATTCTGACAAAGCAACCGTTATAAGCGAAAAGTGGTGACGTCTATAACCTGGTTCTATCAATGTGGTGCCGTCGGGCCCTAGGCTTCTTTAGGATTACGGTAGACTATTTTTCCTTGACAGCACAATTCTATCATTTGCCTTAATAAAACAAGTCTCTGATTATTTGTTAAGACTTCTCTCTGTTCATCGATGACCTGTGGACTCTGTTAGTAATCAATCATTATGGCTTATCTTCTACCTATCTTCAAGGCGGTTAGCATAATATTCGCGGTATCTGCTGTGGCCACTGGCTCACAAGCTGTTTTAGACCCGATTGGCTTTTCAGAGGGGTTTGGGCTAGTTCTGGTCCCAGAAACATCAGATTCTGTAAAGTCTCTTTTAAACAATAAAGACGCAATTAGGTCTGGAACAACGGCAACATTGCATAATCATCGCCACCTGGCAATGTCGTATATCTCGCTTATGGGAGTCCGACAGCTCGCAACGGGAATCATCCTCCTCACCTTCGCATATCAAAACAAATGGGCAGAGATAGCCATTATCCTAGCCGTTATCGGCGTAGTTGTCGCTGGTACAGATGGACTATACCTCTCACGCGCCGGTAATTGGGAACTTGGACTATTTCATGCTATTCCAGGTGTACTTATTGCTGCTCTTGCTGCTGTTGCTTATAAAGTCATTCACTTGAATACTTAAGCTGGGAAGAGTTGTTAAACTAAGTAGTGATTTAAACACAACGCTGGGCACTTGTAGGAAGATAGCTTATATTATGCGAACTTTCTTGATTAGAATAATTCAAGTTTTCAGGTTCCAAGCAAATTTTATAGATGTAGATATTATAGTTGTTTAATTAAGATTAAAGTTTGGATAGATAGCAATTAAGTATTGCCCTTGTTAGGAAAGTAGGCAAAGAGTATTTTGCGATTTTAAACATGCTAGCAAAACTATATTATTTAATATATATATTCACACTTTTGTTTTTCTTAGTTTTAAGGTTTGTCTTCACCTTATTATATCACTGGCTAAAAGCTAGCGCCTTTTAATACAAGTACATATAAGTACAAAGCTTTATAGTAGAGAAAAACAGTCTAGTAATACTATATAAATTAGCGGCAATTGATATATTGTGACATAGAATTGGACTCTGGATGCCTTAGGCACTGACAGAGTCTCCTTTTTCTTGCCGAGGGTCACGTGGTTTGAAACATGACCTGGAACTAGAGCCCTTGGCAGGCCTCTCTACTGTATTTAGATATCTTCACTTTCTTCTAGATAAACCAAGCGTCTTTACACCTTGATCTTGTGTACTGACTTCGCTCAACCCTGTCGATTAGCTCCTGATTCACTACACGCCACATAATATCATCTCATCCCGTCACGTGGTGACGGTACTATGATAAAAGCAATAAGAATTAGAAAATAAGAATAATATTAACAGCAAAGATTAAATATTTATAGATTTATAACAGCTGACATGGAATAGGTCACGTATGTAAGCATTAGACATGGAATATAAGAAAAAGCGGATGATTTACCTATATACATAATTAAGAAATATACCCTTTATACGTCACGTGGTGACCGTGACTGTACTCTAGCAGATATAAAATAGTTCTAATTAAAAGTTAGTAATTATTATTTGTCTCCTCTTAAAACAAATTCCTATAAATAGATCAACCTTGTCCATGCATATTACTGAAATATATACCTAAATACTGTGATTCAGGCTGCTGAAGTCAGATGGTTTGTTATTATTTTATACAGCCTTAACCGCTTGCTAAATTATAATATACATGTTTTATATGTTAGAGATAAGAATTGTGGTCTTTGTAGTTCTAGCTGCACTTTTTCTCTAGATGACTTCTTTTTAGAAGATGATTGCCTGCCTTCTAAAAGCAGGCTGCTTCCAAATCAGGATTGATAGATAAAGAATCTTTTACTATTAGGCTATATAGGCCAAAGAGACGTAATGTTCAGATTCGGAAACCAGGATGCCTCTTCTACTTTTAATACTAAGAGGGAAGGTCCAGGCAAGTCACGGGCACTGACAACAAATGATTCCGAACACGCTTTTCTTATACCTACTCTGATTAGATAATTATTATATGATCCCTTTATATGCGATTAATCGAACTATATTGTTAGTTTAGTATAAAAGCTGTCTTAGTTATAATACTAAAAGTACTAACTATTAAGATCCTAAAAGATGTTATATAGCAGAAGTCATTAAACCAGCCGGATAGTATACCAACAGCATACAGCATAAAAAGACCTTTCAAACCAAAAAGCTTGATTATGTCAGACGGCCAAACCTTAGAGAGTTGATCATCCCGCTTTGTGTATATTTAACCTCGTCTATCTGTGTGTCGTGACGACTAAAAAGAAACTAGGATAGAATTGCTACTGTTAAAGTTACAGAATTCTGCTAAAGCTAAAAGATTGCAAAGCTTTGATAGGTGTAAGTAAATAC
>Ga0247810_10000496_pt1 | contig 40978 bp, 33 predicted proteins | sample UWRJL119311C1_FD_179918 | JGI IMG/M metagenome (GOLD analysis project Ga0247810, IMG submission 179918) | Plant litter microbial communities from Arlington Agricultural Research Station in Wisconsin, United States - UWRJ-L119-311C-1 | ecosystem: Environmental > Terrestrial > Plant litter >...
ACAACATTCACCAACTCATCTCACCACCGCCTCGAGTCCTGTCGTCCCTTCTCCCAGCTCCCCTTCTGCCAGAGGGCATTGTGTTCACGGCGCTGAAAGGCACGGGCGCAACCAGCAACTCTACCGGTGAAAAGGAGTCAAACCTGCGACACCCCCAACTCGAGACAAATCACGGCGGCACTCGCTCAATTTCTTCCCCAACCACTCCGCACCACCTTCGTCCTCTCTTGAAGAACTCCATCTGATTTCATCCATTTTTGCGGATAATCACTACTTAGCGGCCGTTTGTTTCGATCCTTACCTGTCGATGCCCACTTGGTGATCCTCCAGGCTCGCCACATCCGCAAACCTCATCCGGCACCCATCAGACATCAACCATCATCTCAACTTGCATTGCAAACGCTGCTTCTCTCCGACTAGACCGAGTCTCTGGCATCAATCCTCATCTTCCCGCTGCCAGATACTTACCTACGTCCTGTCCTCCTCAGTAATCTGAAACACTCGAGTCGAACCCAACCCCCTTCCACACCGCGATATTGCGGAATCAGCTCAACATGCGAGAAGTCAATTTCAGCATCCCCAATGTCAACAAGGCATCTGTGGGCATCACTACGGCCCTCTACGACCGCCGAGCACTTGATTGCACATCGACCCTTCCCCTGATCAATTCCTTGAACCATCTGGCATACCTCACAACATCCTCCGCTCGGATAAGGGACATTCTGACTGTAGATGGCGGCGTTGAGAGATTAGTATGCCTTCTCAAGGCCGGGAGGAGTAAGGACATGATGGATATGTGGAAATGGAATCTGGCATTTCAGTGTGTGGTAAACATAGGGGTCCGAGGGTCGGAAAACGTCCGAACCAGAGTCGTAGAGGCCGACATGGTTCCGGTTATCGCTACGATACTGGATAATTACATCAAGGTGGTGGATAGGTGTCGAGAAAAGGCCGAAGAAGCAAAAGCAAAGGCCTTGCAGGAACAACGCCTTCACCACACCGGCCGGTCGGGTGATCATAGAGGTGCCCACAAAGGAGCATCGTTTGGGAACCGCACATCACGATTTGACCCCGAAGTTCGATCATCTCGAAGACAACCTCCTCCACCCTCCATCGACATTGCAGCTACGTTTGGAAGTGCTCAATTAGCTCCCCCTCCCACCACCGCAGATGCAATGGATACAACTCCAACCGGGCCTCAATTTGCACTCACATCTCCTCCTGAGCGTACGACATTCTCCGCTGGGCACAGGCATCATCATCACCACCATCACAGAGGCCAAGATTCGAGACAACACTACTTACCCCCGTCTCGACCTAATATCCAGCCTTTGGCGACCGCAATCCCATCAATGGACGCAGCTGACGGATTCAATCTCAGACCTGTGAGAGATGCTGATCGTCTACCATCGATGGTTCCTGGCTTCCACACCGGTCTCACCTCTCAGCCCGAATCCCCTACAACTCCCCTGCCACCTGCACAAATGCGATCTCCCACGGTTCGTCCTACGAATACCTCGGGCCCCGTGCGACCGCGAAGAAGGCCATCCATCCGTCATCAGCCTTCAATGGCCGGCGAGCAAGAAGATCCTAGCGCTGATAGTATGGCTTCCGACGAGTCGGGAGAGCCAGAAGTCGGGGTGAGCACAGCAAATGATATCCAAACGACCGTGAATATTCAAGACATTACCATGGACGAAAGCGATACCAGTATGCTTACAGCGGTCGAAACACCTCTTGGGTTGACCACGCCCACTGTATCTGAGGCACAAGATGCAGGAACTTTCAATATCACACATCGATCAGTGCTCGACGGAAGCATGATAAACGATGCCACAACTCCAACTGGTCCAGCAATGGGACTATCTCCAACAACCACCGTCGTAACTAATACTCCGCCTACGATGCCTAATACTACAATTCCTCGATATCTTCTCGACCGGCCAACTAGCGGACAAGTGCTAGCAGCGATGCCGCGAGATGAAGATGTGCTAATGTCTTTACAACTTTTGGCATATGTTTCAAAATATTGCAACTTACGCTCTTACTTTCAAAAATCTCATCTCGTACCCAAGCTCAAGATTGGATCCGAACTTCATCTACTCGATGTCGATGAACAATCCTCATCATCGCCATGCGAGCACGCTTCAGCCTGCGACTCTGAGGAAGAGGAGTATATGCTGCCTGACGACTTTAATATTTTCCCGCTGGTCGAAAAGTTCACTGTTCGCCATCACAGTCAGGATATGCAATACTGGGCTGGGGTAGTAATGCGGAATCTGTGCCGCAAGGATGATTCTCGTGGCGGCATTCGACAATGTGCATATTACCAGTGCGGGAAATGGGAAGAGTTCACAAGACAATTCGCCAAATGCCGGCGATGCAGACGAACAAAATACTGCAGCAAGGAGTGTCAGAAAAGTGCCTGGGTATTCCACCGGCATTGGTGTGTGGCTGCTACTCAATGATACCCGTTCTTTCACATAGGAAATAAGATGGCAAGCGGGACTTTTTACGTCCCACCAGTAGCGCTGCCAATGACTTACAACGATTTTCTTCATAATTTTAATGAGTGTCGAGTCTTCTATTCTCCGACCACATTCTACTCATAACGCTCGCGTCACATAACATCCATTCCATGGAACACGAAATACCCCCAAAAAACAACCTTACCTGCAACGACCACCACCTTTCAAATTCTGCATCACGGGGCGTTACTTTCCTTTGTCGAACCATATCAAATCATTCTCGATACCTTTGCAGCAGGTGCTTAAACGTTCCTTTGTTACTTTTTGTTCATTGACGGGATTGGGAGGAGTGACGGGCCCCCAATGTGTCGATTATGGAGGCGCAGATTAGTCGGAAATTAGGCGTGAAAGAGAAAGGAAGACCAAGCCTGGTAGGATAGCTACTACATTTTGTTTTGGAATTATGCTTTTTGGAGTTTATGGGCGTGGAGTGCATGGTTGTGATTCATGGGTACGACGATTGAGAGAATGGTGGTACATATTATTATGTGATAAGTGGACATGAGAAGATATGGCATTGGGGAGGAAGAGATGGAATACGATATGTATGTATGGTTACGCAGAAAGGATGGCAATTGGATAAATAACATGGTGTTGTTAAACCAAATGGAAAATTTCAAAGTCAAATAATCTTGTCCCCTATGTCAAAGGCTGTACCTATCGATAGTGAATTCACTTCGCCTGTCTATTGTTGGCAGACTTTTGATGGAAAGAAATGTCTTCTAAGTCTTATTACACAAAAGTTGTAATTTACTCTATGATAGATACTCTATGATATTCGAATCTTTAGCTGTCCACCTTGATAGTTTGCCAAGGCCATCGCTTATTGAATTGGCCCAGGCCCACATCGACTACCTTCGCTGCTCCGATATCCATTACATACTAGCATAGACCCAAATGCAGATTCTTTTACCGATAAGCTCAAGACATGTCATCATGGTTCGTTGGCAAAGATGTCGTTTTTATCCGAATAGTTTTTGGAGGATACAGTATCTGAGCATATCAACAAGTCAAAGTTATCATTGCATAGTTGGCAATATCTTAATTCCTAGAACCCGTATACAATACCTTTAAAACAGATTGCATGGATTAACAGCTAAAATGCATGACTTGATGGTCTAGTGGCTTTGTACACTAATCGGTTGACGATATAATTTTGGGCATAGGAAGAGCAGGTTGGAAGATATAGCGAACTACGGGACGGTGGTATTAAAATTATCTTGACCTGTGTTTATTATGGTTTATGAAAGACAAGATATTTGTTTCAGAAGGGTTCATAACAGTTTGTTCAGGAGGGAAATGGGATTACATTGGTTGTATTGTAATTTTCCGTGTACGCTATATCATGAAAGGAGTGAGTATCTACCAATACTTTAGAAAACATTCCCTTAAACGCCAGTGAAAGTAACCTTAAACACCTCTATTTTTGCGAGTAGATAATAGAGCGTAATTCCCTGCATCTACTGGCGTAGTTCTTAATCTTGTTGGAAGGGGTTAGAGTTGGTGGGAGTGAAGTCGTACATAGCTTGATCTCCATAAGCTAAAGCTGTCGCAAACTGCGGGACCTCGCCATTCTGGCTTCTCAAATTTCCAACCTGATCACCCGACTGAAAGTTATAATGAGCTGCCAATCCACCTCCCAGACCCGGGTTGCGAGCCTCGCTAAATTGACCATCCTGGCCAGCCGGATCGGCTTGCACACCACGCTGGCCCCGATATCCAAATGGCCCAGCTACCTCTTGGTTTTGACTATGATAAGCTTCAACCCCAGCATGACCAATCTGCTCACCACTCAAGCCCAGATGAATCGATCCCACCACCTCTTTGCCTAGTTCTCCATGGCCATGTAATCCAGCATCGGTCTCGCTTCTGTATCGCTCCTCGGCCTCACGTCTCACAAAGAACTCAGCGACTTCACGTCCCTCGCGATCCTCCTGCGTCATATATGAAAGTCCGGTACGATCAACATCAGCATCGTAGCTTCGACGATACTGGTCCATGGGGGCAGAGGCATAGCCACCTCCAGCGCTGGGGAACGGGACTTCGGTGTTATAGCCCATGCGCAGATGATACACATTGGCATGGTAAGCACGCATCTCGGTCGCGAGCTTGTTGTAGAGGTACTTGTTGTGGTTCTGGTCGATGGCAATCTGTTCCGTGAGACGGTGGATTTGCAGGGTGCGTTGGATCTCTTTGTTGGCCATGGTGTTTTGTCCATCTTGTAGAGCTGTGATGGCACGGTCCTGGGTAGTCATGTTAGCTGTATTGGGTATATTGGGGATGACAGCGTTTCTTACACGGCCTTGGATCGTCTGCTCCAGTCCGGCAATTCTGTCCATGTTCATCTTGATGGTGTCTCCACGCTCCATAATACCCTGCTTTAATTCAGCAGCCTCTAGTGCATCTGATACCTAGAGATATGTCAGTTTGTGTGGTTGAAGATTGAAAGGTGAACAAAGATATATACTTTTTGCTCGGCGGTCTTCTCTAAGTCAGCAATCTGTGCCTTAAGAGCTTGTTCTTCTTTCCATTTGCAGATGTTTTCATGCTTATGTCTGAAAGAATTGGTCTTGATTTTCTCGTTTTCGATCACCAACAGGGCGTTTTGAGTCTTGAGCTCCTCTTTCTCGGTATCTGCTTCTGTGAGCCTCGAGGTAAGCGTCATGATCTGGACTTTGAGTTCGTTCTTCTCTCCTTGAATGCTATTGAAGGCAGTCTTTGCGCCGACAAACTCTGTGACAGTGTTAGACTCTATGTTAGGTGAGTTATTTAGCCATATCATAGCCTGATATGAGAAGGATATTAAGTGTTAAAGGTCTCGATTCCAAGTATAAAGATTCTTGTTACATCTGCACATCATTGAAGATGCTAACTCTATTCAAATGCATATCGAGTGACCCCGACTTTGGATCTGTTGATTTATAACGCTTGATGTGATGAAGTCAGATGCGACGAAAAGAAATCTAACTTACTAGGCTTCAAATTCTCATTTTCCATGGTCAACTTTTCGATATCGTTCTCCAATGTGCCATACTTCTTCTCCAGCTCATTGTACTCCTCACTAGAGCGCGTGTTCTTTTCCAGTTTCTTGAAGTCCTTTTCCAGTGCCGTATGCTTCTTCCTCAACTCCCTATGCTCACCCTGAAGGCCCTTGATCTTTTCCAACTTCTGAAGCTCCTTCTCATAACCAGTGATCTTCTTCTTTAACTCTTTGTTCTCCGGGTCGAGATCCTTGTACTTCTCCAATTTTGCCTTTTCCTTCTCAAGACCAGCTGACATTTTCTTCACAGCGATCAAGTCTTCTTCAAGTGCCTTGATGTTTGCCTCAAACTCTTTGATACGCGTCAAGGCGCCGGGAGCACGCTTCTCCTTGTCATCTACCATGGTCGCGTTGTCACTGGTAGACTTAGTTTTTAGATTCAACAGTACGGCTGCGAAATCTCTTGGCTCCTTTCAAGGGGTGTGTCTTTTAACTTCCAAGCGCGGAAATATGACTTCGGTATGCTACTTTGGGGTAGATGGATTGTGTAGTAAGTGTAGAGTTTTATGTCGAGAGTGAGCTCGGTCTTTCAAACTTCCCATTTTGAGGTACAGGCCCAAGGTGAATTTGTAGGAATAACAATATTCCGAATATTGCTAGCGAATTAGAGGTTTGTTGTTAGTCAAAGTGTGTATATATATTTTTGGGTGACGAAAGGGGAATCGCTGTGCTGATTGGCGCCTAGCCGAGAATCAATAGGGGGGGCGAGGCTGAGGGATAACAACTGAAGACGATGATGTCGCTTTGTTCACCAAGCCAGCGCGAACACAAGGAATTAGTAACATTATTCTACATCCTATCGTGTATTGATTTTGCTCGGTTTTTACTCACCACTGTTGGACAAACAAGCTCAACATTGACTGTATCAAAGTGTTGCATATAGTGGAGTGAAGAGAATGAACTTCAAGAATAGAATAAATATTGGGATAGTTTGAGATCGGAGGCTTCGTAATTTATCCTTATTTACAATATTTGGCTGCAATTAGACCTCTAATAATCCCAGTATTATCTAGACTAATATTTAATTGTGATGAAGATATATCTAGATAGAGTACTTTCCAAAATCGATTGTATAGCTTTCGAGAATGAGGCTATACACTTGAAAGGATGCAGCGGGAACCGACTCATAGTCATTAATGAGGTGATTTAGCTGCTCCTAATATACAGTTTGTGGTATCTTGAAGAGATCGCGTATATGGCACTTCGCGCTGTCTAAATTAAATCAAGACTTCTAATATTTGAAATGGCTTAGGGGCAGGACCTATGAAGACATTGTCCGTATTCCATAAACGGACAGTGCGAAGATCACGTAGTAGTAATAAATCATATGTCCAAGCCTTAGCAGTTAGTAGGATGATTTGGTACCCTCATTCTAAGCACCAAAAAACACAAGACGGAATGATAAAGCCAATATCTATAGCAGAGACTGTGATATTAGATTGCCAACGCGGCAGGAAGTTCTTAATACAAAGTCATCTAGAAGACCTCCCATTCACATTTCAATATCTACTTGTTCAGAGAAAGAAGTTTAAACATTAGCCTACTCATCAGTGCCTAGTTAAATTAGGATTTCAAAATGTCAAAACACAACATTGGAGCTATGGCTCCTATAAGGAGACCAACACGGAAAGGAAAAGCCAAATATTGCTTTATTGGGTCATTAGGACAAATTGCACTATTTTGTAAGTTAATCTGGATAAATAGAACTCCACAGATTGTCAGATTCTACCCAAAACAAGGTAACAATATTTTGTTAACCGTTTATGATCATTTTCCAGAATTGCTACGGAGCGCCTAGTGAAGCTTCAATACTACCTTCTCTAATACTGGTCTAGCCTTATCTATATCGAATCGTTTATAAAATAATTTCCCTAGGCTAAGGTGCGTACAAGCCAAAAAGGGAATATTAAAGTACGGTCGTATCCTTATGATAGGTTAGTGGTTATTATCACGTGATTTACACCATGCAGGGGAACATTTTCAGCCATACCTAACTCATTAGAGCTCGCCGTGTTGGTTATTGATTGGCGAAGCAATCCGAGCTGTCCCGATTTACACTCTTCAATTTCTGACACAAGGGAACAAGAGTCTCGGAAAATTATGGAATAATAATACACTGCTCACTACTACAAGAACAAGTACAGATCTCTGTCGCCTTTCTATCCGGACGAGTAACCCCACGCTTGAGAGTCCAAGAGCGCAATTAAAAAGTCCCTCTCACGATATCATCCATGTTGGTCGCCAATTAGCATTCTGGAGCTTGTATATAGAGCATCTTATATCAAGATGGGCAGGTTTTTAGTGCAAGATGGAATAGATTTCCAAGTTCTTGGATCTGATTCTCCCTTTGCTTGCCCACAAGTTTGGGTATGGGCACCTTCTTTTGTATCACAGCCACATCACTAATGGAATTAGGATGTCACTCACGCTCGTTTTGAAAAGTGTGCTCTCCCATATGTCTCAGCGATACCCGTGTTTATTGCGGTATCTATAGTCGTCGTTGCAACCGTACGGCTGACCCCATGGAGGGTCAAATTTCCCCAATGGACGAGAAACATAATAGAAGAATCTATAGAGCTCGAAGGTGAAGTCTCACATAAATCAAACCGGCCATTTACGTCACATAGTATCAAATTACTCACCATATCCTTTATTGGACTCTTTTTGCAGCTTTTCACTATTTTTCACCCCGCCTTCAGGATCGAGAGAATACTTCCTACAACAGCCTGGGCTATCGCTTGTATCATTACAGCAACATTACGTCCTTCATGCACGCCAAAAGCTTTGTTGGTTCTATATTGCAGCCTCTTCATCTCGCAAACAATTGTTTTAGCCAGTAGTCACACCAAGCTGGAAATCGACGATGTTCCGTTTGCCTTAGTAATCCTCACAGCGATAGGTGCTATTTTGATCATCATAAATATGCCATTGAGGCCCCAAAATCTTCCAACTGCCGGGATCAGTCCTGTCTACGGGCTTCCGAACTCCCAGTCTCGTACTCCCGAAGACAACCTCACTTTATGGCAATTCATGACCGTCGCGTGGATGGCACCTCTTATGAGCGTAGGGAGTTCGAGACAGCTTAATGATGACGATGTTTGGGACCTTGGCTACGAGTTTAAACACAGTCTCTTGTCGGAGAAATTCAGGGAGCTCAAAGGATCTGTGTTGAAACGGTTGCTCGTGGCTAACGGTTTAGATCTTGTTGTGCTCGGATTTTGCTGCCTGATCGAATTATCTGTTGGTAAGGACCTCCAAACTAATAGCAATCATAATTAACTTAAGACTAGATCTTTGCAGACCTCTTTTTCTGCAAAAAATCCTTCAATCCATGGAAAACCCTCTCGCTCCTCGACGCGCAGCTTTGATCTATGCTGGTCTTTCACTAACTCACAATTGGATCAACGCTCAAACACATGTCTTCAGCCTTTGGTACGAAAGAAGATGTTATGAGAGATCTAGAGGGGAACTGATCACGATGCTGTACGAAAAAACACTTGCACGCAAAGTTGTGAGCATAAGCTCTGAAGCAAAGCCTCATACACATACTAACGGCGATGCGAATGGTATTAAAAAGAATGAGGAAAGTCGCGGGCTGATGAAAAAGGCTGTGGATTACTTCTTGCTCCCTTATCGTGCTTGCTGCGGTCGCAAAAAGGCGAAAGCCCCTGAAAAAGAAGAACTAGCAACTTCAGGAAAGATTTTAAATCTTATGCGGTTAGTCATTCACCTTCTCACATATACTTTGTGTTAATTTGTCCTTAGGTTCGATGCTTATGAAATAGCCCAAAGGTAATCCAAATCGATGTACAGTTTGTTTGAATGGTTGGCTGAAATTTATATATAGATTCTGGGAGTTTTCGGGTATCATCAGCCATCCACTTGGACTGGTTCTTGCCATTTTCTTGACTTGGAGACTGATGGGTTGGCCATCTCTGATTGGTGCATCCGCAATCGTAATGGCTCAGGCAGCAAATGCTTATGTTGCACGAGTTCTGCTACGGTGGGAGAAAGATCGCCGAGTTGCTACAGATAAGAAGATACACAAAGTTACCCAGCTTGTTGAGTCAATCCGTCATCTAAGATGGTATGGCTGGCAAAATGTCTGGGTAGAGCGCGTCATGGAAGCTCGCAAGCATGAGCTCAAACTCAGAGTCATAACATCTCTCTGGAAGGCGCTCATCTCAACTATCAATGTGTTTGGCAGCGGAATATTCCCCGTTGCTGCATTCTATGCCTACACTGTCCTCGCAGGCCTCCCTTTAAGAGTTGATATTGCATTTCCTGCTCTCGGGCTACTCCAAATTGTCGATTATAGACTGCGCGAGCTACCAAATTTAATTACTGCCCTTCTAAATGCTAAGGTTTCCATCGACAGAATCGATGGGTTTATGAATGAGCCCGATAAGCTTGATGCAGAGCTATCCTCGAACTCATCAGCTCATATTGAAATGAAGAATGCCTCATTTGGTTGGCCCGGTGCCACGGAACCCGTTTTGAAAGATATTACATTGTCCATTTCACCTGGCTTAACTGTCGTCTTTGGACAAGTTGGTGCTGGAAAGACTGCTTTGTTGCAGGCCTTGCTTGGTGAAGCTGATCTTTTGTTAGGAGAATACCACCGCACAAATGAAATGGTCGGATACTGTGGCCAAATACCTTGGCTACAAAGCATGAGTATCAGAGATAACATTCTTTTCTCAACGCCATATGACAGCGTGCGCTATAGAGAAGTTTTGGAAGCTTGTGCATTAATCCCTGATATGGCAAACTTCAAGAATGGGGACCTATCACTAGTAGGAGAAAATGGGGTCGGCCTCTCGGGAGGACAGAAAGCCCGTTTGTCATTAGCAAGAGCTGTATATTCACAGGCGAAGATAGTCTTCCTCGATGATCCTCTGTCGGCACTGGACCACCAGACCGCTGAAACTATCGTCCGAAGATGCATCACTGGTCCTTTGCTCGAAGGCCGCACTACCATTCTGGTAACACACCGGACAGAACTAGTCATAAAGTTAGCCAAACAAGTGGTGGAGATTCACGATGGCCATGCAAAAGTTCATGATCCGACAGCCATTCCATCTACTTCATTAACACGCGAGAGACCGGAGTCTTTAGATGGCCAAGAAAAAGATGATGAAAAGGATCGTACTGCCATACCGGACAAATTCATAGAAGATGAGCACCGTGCACATGGAGGAATTATGTTTTCGGTGTACTGGGAGTATGTCAAAGCAGGAAAGCTCAAATGGTGGGCTGTCCTTATCTGCACACTAGTCTTGCATCGTTTTGTCTTTATCTCGAATACGTGGTTCATCAAGAGTTGGGGGGAGGCTTACGATAAACCTATCACGCTGTTGTGGTCCAACCCTCTTGACAAATTACCATCTCCAGAAGACAACGTACGTCCTTGGCTTATTGGCTTCTTGTTCATTGCGATTGCTCGATCTCTTGCACTTCTACTCTTCCAGGGTATGTCAATTGTCATCATTTATTGCGCCGGCAAAATTCTATTTGAGAGAGTCATGGTGATGTGCACACATGCCACATTTCGTTTCTACGATGTTACACCTGTGGGCCGCCTTATGAACCGTCTGACCTCCGATATCAATACGGTTGATGGGAACATAAGTGGTCAATTCCAACAAATAGCAATGATGGCAATAATGTGGATATCGTCAATTTTTGTGATTGCATCAATTGCCCCAGTATTCCTAGTCCTTGCAATCACACTGACAGCCATATTCATATATATCTTCACGAAATTTATACCGACTTCGCAAAGTCTTCGTCGCCTAGAAATGGTGTCGCTCACACCACTCATTTCAAACTTTGGCTCGTTGGCTGAGGGGCTAACAACAATTCGAGCCTTTTGTGCCCAGTATCAATTCCAGAATAACGTATATACCGTCACGGACACGTTCCAGAAGATGGACCATTTTTACTGGAGTTTGCAGGCTTGGGTAACCTATAGAATGGAGTGCCTAACAGAATTTGCAACCTTTCTCATGACAGCCTTGGCTATATACACAAATTTATCGGCAGGTCTCACAGCTTTCCTTTTATCTGCAGCAATGCAATTTATTGTAGCTACCGAACAACTTTGCAAGTCATACGGACAGCTACAAATGGATTTTGTTTCGGTTGAGCGTATAGTTGAGCTACTATACCTTGAACAAGAACCTCCTGGATCAGTCGACCCTCCAGCATATTGGCCAAAACTAGGGGGAGATATCACTTTCGAAGATGTGACCATGCGATACGCCCCAGAACTCGAGCCTGCTCTTACAAATATCTCTCTTACGATTAAAGGTGGCTCTACCACTGCCCTTATCGGACGCACAGGCTCTGGAAAGAGCACACTGGCACTTTCCCTCCTAGCTACCACCTTGCCGAGCTCAGGTCGAATTCTTATTGACGGTATCGACTTATCCACAGTGAACATACAAGCGCTTCGTTCGCGAATTACATTCCTTGCCCAAGAGCCAGTCTTGTTTCCTGGTACCATGCGTCAGAACCTCGATCCCCTTGATGAATTCTCATCCTCGGACTGTGAATCTGTGCTCTCAAAAATCGCATCTCGGCACCAATGGACGCTCGATACCAACATTGATACTGGTGGGAAGAATCTTTCTCAGGGCCAGCGTCAACTAGTAGGTTTAGCAAGAGCGTTGTTACGTCGGAGTGCCATTGTGATTATGGACGAAGCTACAGCAAGCATTGATATGGAAACTGCGATGCAGATTCAGGAAATTTTGCGTGAAGAAATGAAGGAGAGTACTGTAATTACGATTGCGCACAGGGTGGAGGCAGTTCGAAATGCTGATTTCTGTATTGAATTAGCGAAGGGAAAGGTCTTAGAGGTGGGAGAACCGAAAAAGATGATGTCTCACATGGAGGAATAAAATGCCAGAGACAACACTTAACTATGATTTGTATATAAAAAAGATCTTATCAGTCCCATAAGATCGGATCAGGACTGTTTTTGTTTCTTAGTTAATAGCATTCACTGTTTAGTTTGAGTAACTTTGAATCATCCATGTGAGACCAAAGACTAGAATTGATCTGAGTGCAATGCATGGTTTCCTAAAGCGCATCATGTTTTGCAATTAAAAGATTAATGAAATCTATTTACGTTGCTATGTATCTTTAAGCACTTCAATCTTCTACTTCTCATAGAGGCTGTGGAGATTCGATCCACAGATTCCTCAGCAGCGCCAGCCAGCCTCGATCTGCATCTCTAGCAGAATTGAACGCCCACCCTTCATTGCAGAGAATCAGCGCCATGTAACGTATGAGATGACAGGTAGATGAAATGACATTGAAAGCGGCTATTGTCATTAATTCTCAGCCGTTACCACATCTAACCCCTGGCTTGTGGGGGAAGTGGGGGCTATGCGGGCCGCACCCGTACATATGCATGTCATTCAGACAGCAGCCGCTACTACAGTATTTGAGTAGTATATTAATATGCCATCTACATACATTCTGTCTGGTTTTAGAAAATGAGATCACCGTTGAACCTATTATGGTCTCTCTAAGCTGCCTCTTCTGGGAAAATGGCGTCGTGGCTACAGGCTATTGGTGATTTTGTGCTGAAGCTGCAGACATAACCACAGTGTCGGGAGCGGGGAAAGGGAAGAATAAGTTATATATTAAGGACCTATTGAGGAAGCGCTTATCTTGCGGTGACCGAGTGTGCACAAAGAACCAATTGTAGCTGCTTGTACTACACCATACCGCATCCCTGAGATTGATGATTGCGCATTTAAGATATGAGTTCGGTCTTCATTGCTATTCCTCCCTCTATAAATCTCACTGCTCTTTCCCATGCCGAAAGGAAGGCGAGGAAGAAATAGAAAGCAGACTGAAGAAGATGATAAAGCAGTAGCAGGCGTAGAGGTTAGGACATGTTCTGGTCTAAGTAGGAACTTGGCTAATATCTGTTTATCTAGAAGCCCGCCCCCAAACCGGGTCCTCTGCCTCGCCCACGAACAAGAGCTTGGGTAAAGAAGGAGAAAGAAAACGAGACGGAAAAGACGCAGCCCACTACTACTCTTCGACGTTCATCGCGTATAAGAGATCCGCAATTGATAGTATCGAAACAAGTCGCTACGACAATAGCTAAGAAACGAAAACCCAAGACCACGACACAAGAGGAGCAAAAACATTTATTACCTCAGTCAAAGCTCAAAGCTACTGGTAAGGCTTCAAAGCAGCTAGCGAAGATAAGGGAACGACGGGGGAATCGGTGGTCAGGGGAGCAAGCTACAACCCTTACAAAGAGAGGTGTTCAAGAAATACAGGAAACAGGTCAGCCCAAGGTAAACACTTAACCAGCAAATATACTTAACCTCAAGTGAGTACTTCTGAAGTCTAACATGTCTAGGGTTCTACACTTGATTGGCTAAACGGCGTTGAGGTTAGCTTGCCTAGAGGCTCATCTGAAGCTGCAACAGCACCTACTGCACTTACTATTGATTCCCTAAACGATTTAGTCGCTACGATGGACTCGAGTTCGATATCAAGAGAGGACGGTTCAACGACTGTCAGGGGTACCAGATCTAAGAACTTGAGAGTTTCCGAAGAACTGCTGAGGGTGCGCCGTGTCAGTAGTGACCCAGAACCAGATGACAAGCTTGGGTACCTCAAATCAATTCTTACTAAGAGACTTCCTGAAAGGCCATTAAAGAGTATCATGGAATTGCGATCAATCACCCAAATGTTTATACAGCAGATCGATGATTACCCTGAAGAAAGCTGTTATTCGTATATCGACGAATTCTCATATAGTTTCGACAAGGGTAAATCAGAAATCGGTTATCCTGCAGTGAATCGGCGATATTTTGAAGCCGATCTCAAGCGGTGCTTAGCAAGAAACGAGGCCGTTCTCCAGCGAACAATTATGATACATATTATCAATCAGTATTGGCTAGACGAAATTTTTGACTGGAACACTGAGGGACAGTGGTCTCAATCGAAAGATACCCTTCTACCTTCTCGTAATGAAGGTGATATCACACAACCTAAACCAGACCTTGCTCTTAGCTTCACGCTGAAGTCGTTCACTGTTTCCAAAGACAATTCTGATCCTATACCACCCGACCTATCGAAGTGTATCTCTCCAGACGGTGGCAAACGTTGCTTTCCGTTCCTTTTCTTCGAGGTAAAAAAAGCCGCAGCAGACCTACAAGATGCTTATATCAGCAACTTGTACAGCGCTAGCCAGGCTCTCTATAATATATATCATTGGATGGTACGTTCTGAGCAAGAAGATATCTTTTTTGAGAAGGTCAGAGTGTTCTCTGTAGTTTTTAATGCCCAGGACCTTGGTATTAGAGTTCATCGTGCTGTCAAACTGCCCACAGAACGAGGGGCTTTGACTTTTCTCTTTGACGAATTCGAACCCCTAGGACGATATACCAAAGATCAAGCCTGTCTACAAATCCGAACAATCCTCAATGACTATGCAAAAAAAGAACTTCACCCAGTTCTCCAGTCAACGTTCACAGAACTCGTTACACAAGAGGACGAGCGAATTAGAAGCAAGCGGAAAGCTGCCGTTACACGTGATTCATCTTCAAAGCGGACTCGAGGTTTTAGAAATGGAATAGAGGATGCTGGACAGTCATTTGGGATGAGCAATTTAAGCACATGTTAATACGCACAAACGTATAACATACCAAGTTGGCAGGTTTTTTACAGGAGGATGCTGGATATGACTTGTAGGGATTTGTTAAGCAGCTACAAAGACGCGTGGATAGGTAATCTCATCTATTTCCCATAGTTCATTTGATCTCACTAGTATTGGATTTTTGTTGCCTGACCCTTTTCATATCGCTTCTCAATCGAACAATGTCAAGTCTGATGTTCGAGATCTATATTTGCGCCCTTTTTATTTCCCTACGTAGCAGATGCCAATGGTCAACCCATATTTGAATTTAACACTGTTTTGCTAATCACTAAATATCATTTTGCTATTGTTTCTTAATGTTGTTCTATAAGGATGGTAAAACAATCGGCAATATCTACCGATAACAACCATCAACTATACTTCTCTTACACTGCCCACCTTGATGAACTTGTTGAATAAGGTTACGGCTCTGCTCGTAATTTCAATTACAGTCTCAGTCTTTGATAATCTGTCTGGACCAGAGAAGCAACGTGCCGTAGGATGTACGTGTATATACATAGTCCACTGCTAAGCCGACCTAGTGAGTAAAATATGCGTGTTTGCTGCAGTGGCAATCATAAAAGACTTGCAGCCGCTCATTTCTTTTCTGGTGTGGCTTATGAGAGATTTCAAGCATGATCAGAAACAGCCTGAATCACCTGAATGCTGGCGAGGTTTCAAGTCCTGTGACCTAAGCGAGTTGGGAAAAGGGGCTCGCGATGGACATCAGATGAACAAAATCCTGCACGTACAGGCTTTTTATTATTATTTGAACTAGCCCGGTGTCTCACTTGTGTTAAGCTATGCGACATCTCCTTGTGCTACGTAATCAAGACCGCAAGTTCTTTTGTGAGAAAGTCCTAGAATTGCTGGTTTGGTGGAGAACTAGTCGGCGACGGTCACGACGTATGAAGCTGGGATGGGTTTTTCATTTATGGTCACAAGAGACAACTTTCAACAGAGATTCAGGTAATATTCATTGCTAAGATACAACACCGGATATCATATGCAGCTAGAGTGAGGTCAATAGACCTCTTCCCTTGAATTCCATCACTGCTATCTATCTCCAGTCCAATTAACATTATAGCTCTATCTCCTAGCTCCTCCTGTAGGTGTGGCTGATGCCGTAGCCGTAGCCGTAGCCGTGGCCGTACCCGAAGAAGTCGTAGAGGACTTGACAACGGTAGCCTGGACCACCTGGCCAAGTGTGTTGAAAATGATGTTGACCAGAGCGTTGAGCGGGGTGTAAGAAAATGTCTTTTGCGTGAATCCTCCACTGAGCTGCTTTGAAGCGCCAGTATCCGTCATGTTGGTCAAGTAGTTGCCCACTATGGTGCTGAGACTACCAGTAGCGCCCCCAACGACATTCTGGACAATGTTACCCAGGTTGTCAATTAAGAAATTTAACGTTGTTCCTCCTTGCGTGATTGATCCGAGCAGGCCGTCCACCACGCCTACAACAGAATCGACCAAGTCACCAACTTCTTGCAGAGCGGTGATCAAGAGAGGATTGAGATCGAGAGAGTTGAAGACGCGCTCTACGATTGCGACGAGATTTCCAAGACGTACAACAAGCTCAAGTTCGGCGCCAACATCTGCGATAGTCAAGTTGACCTTTTGGATGGAGACTGCAACTCCAGCATTTATTTGTACAAGTCCAGCAACCTGAGCGTTTAGGTTGATATCTGCCTTCAGATTGTCCACATTTAATTCAATCCGGCCTACTGTGAGAACAGGAACCGTGAGGTAGACATCAGGTGCATCGCCTGGGTTTATTGCTCCAGAACCGCCGCTGGGCGCAGATGTTGTAGGTGGTCTTGAGGTTGTTCCACTTCCACTTGCTCGGGAGGTAGTTGGGGCTACTGTAGGTGTAGGAGTGCTCTCTGCAACCGTGGTCGACGGAGCTGCAGGTGTTTCTGTGGGCGTGATGGATTGCGCGTAAAGTGTCGAGAAGTTCAGCACGAAAGCCACCAACAAGAAGAGGAGAAAAGATTTGGACGCCATGATAATCACGACAAGTTGGGCAAAAGGAGTGAATGGAAGTACTGGAGCAAGTGGGCAGCCGGAAGGAAGCAGTTGTAGCAACTTATTTTGTTCAGTGTTGAAGCTCGTGTCCACTTTGTGGACTTGAAGCACCTCATTTCAGCAACCCAAGAGAATGCATCACACGCTTATTTGGATCCCGTACATATGAAATGACAGGCATGAAAACTTGATTCTCAGGGCATTTGTTAAATTAATACTATGCCTGTTATGTTGACAACGAGCCTTTGTTAGCCCCGGAGTGCTGCCCCGGTCTGCATGAATAGGCATAGTCAACCCATCCTGATTGGCATTCCCATCAACTAACCGTCGGCATTTAGACAATTCCATGCAACTGTTTTACCGAGTCCATTTATACCCTGAAAAGTGGACTGTAAGGGCCGTGACAACGCTGTCAACCATTGTTGACAAGGGCATAATTGTCAGAGCGTTATCTCGCTAATGCCAGGTACAGGAGCGCCTCCAGTCGCATCTGTTTCTCTGAAACAGACCCAAAAGTTAAATATGAGTATAACCCGACTTGACGGCTACAACAAATATGGTTTACTAGATTCGAAGAGACGACAGCGACTGCTATGCTTCATCAGATTGAGTAGTAAGCTGTCCAAACTCGAATGTTTGATGTTAAGTATAGAGAAATGCGACAAGATTCGGCAAACACCCCAACCCCTGAGTTATGGCTGACCACGTCACACCAGATACGGCTCCATCCAGCCCTAGTTCATCCCGTCTGTAATCTCTCCTTAATGCTCCGATGCAAGTGCCATCTCATAACCTAGAAACGTTCATGCAGTTGCGGGGGAACCTAATGTGACATCAAATCTGGATTTTGGTGCATCTAGGCCCAATGATAAGGCGCCGGCCCACTCCATATAGCTCAAACGGCCGTTGTCCGTTATAGCTTTAGCTAGTGAACTGGTATTTCATGCAGGGTGTTTGCATGGTGTGTTAGATTGGACGACTCTTCCAAGTTTCTGGAGCATAATGTTCTCGTTTCTGGACCAGGTGCTGTTGATCTATTCATGACCACTACTCCGCACATCTACTGTCTTTTCTAGGAAAGCATTCTCTCTTTTCAAGCGATCTTGTAATCGCTCACAGTCTTTCACTATGACACAACTCTCCTTTTCAGCTGTTCTCGTTCTGTCTTTCCTCCTCGCAGCCTTCATCAGCGCACAATCCTCGACGCCAGACTCTGACGGATACATTGGCTACTCTCTCGCACAAAATGGAGATCCAGAATCAGTAATTTATGCAACAAATTCAACGAGACCAAATGTGTCAACCACATATCCAGTGCCGGATGTCTTTCTGAACGCCAGCGTGCATGTTGGTGAAATCAGGTATTTTATTTTCCCAATATGACAATCTTCGCCTTGTGAAACTGCACCAGTTATCTCCATCGAAGCTATGCATTGAATCCATTGAATGTTCTCAAGTGAAGACAGCAAAATCAAGCCAACTTCTCAATTTCAGTAACAAGACGACCAAGCTAACATATCTAAAGTCTCATAGTTGAAAACATAACTGCGAAAGTCAACATTGATGCTAAAGTCCTCGACCTCCTTGTTTTTAACGCTGGTGTGACCGCCTCCATCGATCGCGTCTCCCTTCTCATCCAAGATGTTCGCGCCGAAGTCCTGCTCGAAGCACGCCTTGCCAACATCCTGCTGATGGTTGGCAACGTTCTCGACTCCCTCGATCTCAACCCCGTTCTCGCTACACTAGGTCAGACGCTCAGTGGTGTTGTTGACACGGTAGGAGGCGTCCTCACGGATACCACCGAGGGGCTATCGAAGCGGTCGTCATATACCATGACGCACAACATATTGTATTCCGTCAACAACTATGCTGGAGAAACACACACCAACCGTATTCTTGCGCAGAACGGAAGCATTGTTGATCAATCGATTAATAATGACGGTGATGTGTATTCCGAAGTGATTGTTGGGAGTTACCTGCAGGACATGACTTTCAATGGCTACAATCGCAGCTTGACAGGCAACAGCCAGGCGGATCGCGAACTGGAATATGTTTACACGCCATTCCCAGGATTGGAGATTGTCGCGGCCGTCTTCACCTTAAATGAGAAGGTGGTTGGAACAAAAGTGTTATCAGAGGCCAGCGGTGGTGGAAGCAGCACCGTTGCAGCGGATGAGGAATTGAGAAAGAGATAAGATTGGTACAGATGTTTTAGGATTATAGTTGCAGGAAACTTGGTGGATGGATCTGGAAAGCTGTAATACCCCCTAAGCAAATATATATATTGAAGTTCTCTGACTAGAAAATGCATACCTTGTACCTGAGTCGTGACCTAAATCAAAGTTGAGATTTGGTATCCACCTTCATTGTTTTCCAATTGACTCTTTCGCAAAACCAGATACTAATGCGTTCTTCTCGAGCTTAGCTTATGGGGTCATGTCAAAAGTAGCAAATGGCAAACTGTAGTACAGTATACAAACAAATCTTGCGCATTTCATACAAGGTCATTAATACATGTGTATCTAGATGGGTATAATTAAAATCCCACGTTTGGACTCCACCTTCCAAGCTTCAAGCTTCAGCCTTCAACGTTCAATCTTCTTAGTCTTACATTCATTACGAGGCTGGCAATTCACTCCTCCGATACGGCTCAAATGGACTGGAAGCAGTGGTGTCATGCAATTCCACTGGTGTCGGTCGCTGGGGCTCATGCCACTTGTTCTCCTGCAGCTCTACTGGGCCCTGTGTGGGATTCCACTGCTGTGTCATATTCGCTTCACCATCTTGACTCTGGGGTGCTCCTGCTGCAGTGACGACCTTGTAATTCTTCCGTCTGCGATGCCAGAAGAAGAACGATATTATCCCAATAGCCAATAATACCAGAGGTATCCCTACACCTAGCCCGATTTTCGCACCCGTAGATAGCCCTCCTGTGGAGGGGGTCGACGTGGGGGTAAATGGCGGTAAAGTTGTAATGGGTGTTGATGGTGTCGTGGGAGTATTTGAGTCTGATGTGGAAGTTCGTGTTGCCGCTAGGGATGGAGTCGCAAATAGTTTAAGATCTGTTTCTTGCCACCAAACTGGAATTCCATCTCCATATATGTTGTAAGGCTCTCCCGTTGTGACAGAGTATGTGTAGCTGAGAAGCTCGCTGCCACTGCCGCCAGTTCGAACGTATGCTTCTCCGTTAAAAGACGGAGATTTGTAGTAGAGGGTACTTCTCGCTCTCGGGAGCTCCGAGTGACACTGATGGCCTAATCCATTAACAGGATAAGTAAATCCTCTATCTATCGTCAGCGATTATTCACGTCCAAGCGTGTTGTAGACGCATTTGGAGATCGACTTACGATGGACAACATACTACCGCGGTAGTTTGGTCACCAAGGGAAAATCGAATGGTGGCTCCTCCTGCACTTTTGCCCTCTTGATGTTGCAGCGTGGCTACTTGCGCCCAGCCAAGGGGACATTGTGCCGGTGAGTCTAATTCGAGTAATAAGTATACATAATCCACCATACGAGGGCAGATACTTACAGTAATACATATCCCATCCTGATGCATTTGTAGATTTCTCTGGATAGCACGCAGGATCAAAGTACGCATTTCGTCTATGACCAAAGTACATATCGGTACTAAATGTTAATGTTGATAAACATGATGCCGGTGGTGTAAAACTCTCTATAACTGGCCCATTATTGTATTCTGACATCACTTTCTGATCCCTGATGGTGGTGATTGTGCTACTAGTCGTGCTAGTAGACGTCTTTTTGGTGGTCTGCTTGCTTTCTTCCGCCATTGTGGTTGAGTGAAGGTATACCTACGAAGTCAAAAGAAAGAAGCAAGACATTGTACAGAATATGTGAAACGGGCTGGACATGCTGACAATTTGTTTTATGTACGGCGCTGCAATCTAACTAGGTGTCACAAGCAAATACGCTGGTCATTATACGAAGGTAGGAATAGAATTCGCCAGTAGAAGCGGTTTAAGCGACTAGCTTTCTGCAATAATGGAGAATGGGGGCGAAGCCAAGAGTTCCAAATCCATCCTCCAGTGTGGCACAGGAATCTTTAGATGCCTCAGTAAAGTCTTAAACCTCAGACTTCTGCCCTCCTTAATTCATCTTACAGAAAGCAGCACAGCATTTAAGCACAATCCAAAGGGTGACTGACCAACTTCTGTCTCTTTTGAAGTATAAATACAAAGACAAGTATATAGTCTTCACATCTAAATTGTAAATGTAGCTCCCTGCTATTTTGAACGCATAATATGTGGGGCTTACTCCAGCTCGCACTTCTTCGCCAATTATACAAGTTCATAACGCGGATCAGCTCTCATCCTCCCGGATTGTCAATAAGACAGACCAAGTGCTTTGTGGCCAGGAATAAAGATACTAATGAACTTCTGCTAGATATTGTCGACACCAACGTCGCTAATGTAAGCAATGATCCTCTACAAGAACTTGGACTTGCGATTCCAGGTAATATTGGTCGTCTATCTCTGTTCCTACTTACACTCACAAAATGGTTGATAAATATCATAAATAATTACATGCTCGGGTACTATTTTTAGTACTAGGCACAGGCACTAGCACTCTATTTCAAAGCCTTTTTTCCCCAGACAAGCACTCACAGTATCACCATAGAGAACTGGCGGGAGCTTTTGGATGTATTCTTGCAGGATATGTGCCAGGTATTTTTCTTGTGGACGTCCTATTTTCTGGATCCTGTTCGAGTCTGATTATGTAAATAAGCGTGCCTTAGTTCGTAACATAAGCCTTAAAGTCACACCGTAGAGCGTATCGAAGCCTTGTTCGGAGAAGCGCCTAAATGGAATCAACCAGTCTTAGAAGAGTCTTTTTCACGTAAAAACTTTCCCGTTAGTTGCTTATCTCATAAATGCTTTTGGAAGCTTCTAATACATTGCTTACATAATGGGAACTACTCCAGAATTGTAAACCAAAACCAAGTCGCGAGCATATGAACATGAAAAGAATAATAAATAGCGCACCATGTGTGTTAAGGCTGTAACAGTATCATTTTTCTATCTTGTTACAAGAGTTATACGCTATATGAAACAGTTGTGGTGTCCGTTTAGTTCGCTTTCGGCAGGCCACACAACCCCTTTAACTTGTCTCGCTTCGAGAAGCCTGGGACGGGAGGGGTCCGTAGGATTTTGGATTCTCTCCTCCAAGAAGGATTGGTCTATTTCTCTTGTATCAGGAGGAATTCCCACAAGCATACGAGCAGCGGGTCGGCTACAGAGGCTTCTTAGAAGATGAATTAGAGGATGGGCAGCAGATGTTTTGAGTTTTCTTGGTAAGCAAGGCAGTCGCTTAACTGCGTATTTTATTTATGTCACAAGAGTTTCCTATGAGAAGAAAATACTCGTGCTTCTACATATCAAATCTTTTTTTCTGAGATAATTTCAAATCAACACTCGAAATGCTCTCATGCAATCATCCCTTGGCGTTCAACAGCATTCGATGTCTTGGCGGTATGAGAGGAGGCGGAAGCCTCCAAAAATCAAGTTTAGGTGAAGCTTGATTTTGACTGTATTCGCACAAAATTGCTGGATTGAAGCAGCAAAGCCCTGGTGGTTTTACAATAACCTAATCCAGGCTGGATTTCCTCTTACTTGGACGAAGCCAGGCCACTCGTTTCTCGATGCGGTTGGAAATCCGACAAAAGTCACGAGGAGCGAACTGATTACTATTCTCGCTTAAATCTACAGCCCTACTGTTAGCCGTTTTGAACATGAGTGGGATTTATAAGGTGGCATTATGCATGTGCCCTCTTAAACCGTTGAAGGAAATTCCGGCATACAATTATGTTTTGTTTCTGCTGCATAAGCAATATGCTGTCATACATTGGAATTTCGTGGTTGAGAGGATTAATGAACACCGGGTACCTGACCTTTTGTAACTAGTTATTAATCACAGTATCTTACCAAACATGAGATATTCAATAGACACGTAATTTAAAAAGCCTAGTAGTGTATACGTTTGAGAGAAATATATAAGTCCCAGGTCTGCGTCAGTAAATGCCGATCCCTATCAGTAACCTTTTACATATATATATCTTGCCATATCCCAAACTATGCAGCTCGACATCCTCTTCCATCTCTTATTTCTCCCACTCGCCATGTCTACACGCGATCACTCCCACCAGAAGTCCCTAAACTGGGATGTCTACCTCGTCCCACCCGTCCCAACCGCCCCCCTCTCCAGTAATCTCAGTTTCTCCCCAACGGCCATAACCCTCTTACATGGTGCCCATAGCGCAATTCTTATTGATGCCCCTTCCACAGTTGTCGAGAGCGAAAAACTTGCAGACTGGATTGAAAAGACCATCCCTGGAAAGAAGCTCACTCACGTTTATATCACACATGGGCACGGCGACCATTTCTTTGGGGTGCCAGTCTTACAGAAACGATTCCCTGGTTTAGTGCCACTCGCCAGAGAGGAAACTGTTAAGCATATCGCGCAACAGCTCGAGAAGAATTTCTTTAATGCCTTTTGGGCGCAAATATTTCCCGGGCAGATCCCGGAACAGGATGAGATGTTTACCGCTCTTCCAAAGGTATGTTATTGGAGTGCTTTTCCACATATATGTTTTCCAAAGATTGACGATTTACACTATAGAACGGAGAGTTTCATCTCGAGAATCACCTTTTGAAAGCGGTTGAGGTCGGTCAAAGTGATACTTATAACACGACAGTATTGCACGTGCCAGATCTCGATCTGGTGAGTATTATCTTTCGCATTCGCTACTCCCACTGTTCGCTGATAATGTTTCTTGTAGGTTATTGGTGGGGATGTCATTTACGGTTCATGTTACCAGGTAAGTGTCCGTACCTTGTAGCAAATATCTTCTGCTCACATTCTCCTAAAGTTTCTCATGGAGACGAATACTACCGAACTGCGTGAACAATGGATCCACGCACTGGATCGCGTTACTGCTCTGAAACCTAAGCACGTAGTTCCCAGCCATAAACAGGCTAGCGACGATTACGACCCGGCGCATCTCGCTCGTACACAGAAGTATATTCGGGACTGGGACCGCGAGGCAAAGGTTTTTGCCGGAAACCCAAAGGGCTTGGAAGAACAGATGAAGAAGCTATATCCGGAACGAATTGGAGAGTTTATCTTGAGGCTTAGTGCAGAAGGAACTCTCCCTGCCTAAAATTATTGCAGGGAAGTTGGGACAAGATTGAGGTAAATACGGTGCTACTTGTAGATAATTAGATGTGTTCTCGATACTCTGCAAACATTCTGAGTACGAGTCCAAATCTTCACTGTAATAGAGGGAAGCAAAGCTTACTACCATGGTAACGCGCTTATCATACATATCTTGCAATTGTGTAATCTCCGCTCAAGAGCTTCCAAATGTTTCCGACATACAGTCAATTTATCCGTGTATTTCTCAACAAGTTTGAATACTTTTGACAGCCAGGCTTCTTTATTGGATGATCTCCTATTACCAGGTTCTAGAGAATCTTCGAAGAGATGGGTATGAGTTCCCCAACTTCATTTGCTTCTTCCTATCCAGGTTCATGCCACCTCTCCGTGTGAATGATATTTCAAAAAGACTCTGGTTTTTCAACTTCTGTTAGGGGGACGAAATCGTTCTCGCCATATCCATAATAGCGCAACAATTCTCGTACCACCCGATTCCCGGGTGCTCCCAAGTGATCAAAAAATATGATAGACTCCTCGTTCTGGAAAGGCATCCGACCAAGAATAACCCGTGCCGGTATTGGGACCTTGTAGGCAAATTCTAGTTGACAAGTCTTTTATATCGTCCTTGTATAGCAAACCCCCTTGCATTATCTGGTGGTAGCCGGCTAGTTTGTTATTCCTAGCACTGAATGTTCCCACCCTATTTTCAAACTTAGAAATCTTAGTGAGAAACTCATCGAGTGGGCGACTACATGCGAGCGCTGTCACTCGAATTGCATTGAGCTGGAGCAGCTCATGCTTTGCTGGTTTGAGATCCTGTAGCTGTAGAAACGCCCGAGGGAGTGCTTCGAGCTCCAAAAGGAGAGACTGGTGGGCAGGGCTCGCTTGTCCATTCTATCTGATCATTAGTTCCTGAAAGTTGCATATGAAGATGAATGAAAGCTTGCAGCTCAGTAATGATACTGCCTATCAGTTTTCCAACAGCTATAAAATCGCCGACTCCTACACCAAACGGTACTGGCATCTTTAGCGAATGCAAGATTTGATGATCTGAAAAGGAAAAGAACAATAGAGTTTCAGTTTCATCTTGTTCGAACCTGATGGCTATGTTACACCATCGATGTGGCTGAGGTCTAAGAAGCTCTGATTTGACCTTCTACATCATGATAGCCTTTATGATCTAATGCCTCAAATATAAGACGACAGACGGTCATCTTTAATAACAGCTAATTCATCTAGTAGAGCTTTAGGCACTTGTATTGTATATTGGGACTACTTTTGAGAGATATGGATGTAAAATCAAGGTCATGTGGCTCCTCAAAATCATACTCTACCGAATACGAGACAGCTGAAACTATGTACGACAGTATATAGACATGAAAATAATGTGAAGTTGAAAAAGAGGCCCATCTTGTTACATTATTGACATCTTCAGCATCTCAAGAGACCAAATTAGAAATGTTACTAGATGGGCTCCACCTAACTCAATATGCTTCGTGGGCAATCCAAACCTTATTCTCAATCAACACGGAATCGTTTTGGGAAGATAGTACCACAAATGCTCTCTGGAAAAGAGACCAGACGCATTTGAATAGAAGAATGGTGTAATATCAGCGAGGTGCTATTAGTTTGTCACCATCCTGAAGCATGGTGGATTTGATTTTGAGTTTGACAATCCTGTACCTGACAGATTTTAGCGGTCGATCGGACCCCAGCCCCTTTCATATGGAGTGGATCGTTGTAACGTCAGAATAAGGGTAGCGAAGGACAACGCCACCATTAATACCATCACTTCCTGCCTCCCCCTTTTACTAGAAACACAGAAGAAGAAGGTAGTTGAAGTGTGTGCAATCAGATCAGACTTTGACCTAACGAACAAAAGTCAGAAGTGTCTTCTAAAACAACAAATCATCTGCAGACAGTCACCCCCAGCCATTGCTGTGCTTCACCGATTCAACCTCATGACCACCATCCACCACGAGCCCTCCATGTCCACGACAATGACCCTCACCATGTCGCAGGCCCATTCTGCCTGTCCAAACTGTGGTGTCGGTCTTCCATCCAGCACCAGCGACATCGCAGACACTCAAAAACAAATCGAGGATCTCCAAGCACAAGTACGACTGCTAACACAGAAAGCCACTGCCGCAGGTATGTTTTGCCCTAGAATGTGAAGTGCCATATGGCATGAACAAAGCCCAGGCTAATATATTATGTTTGATATAGTTGATAAATGGGCCGACTACGAAGACGAAATTCAGCAACTACGAGCCGAGAAGATTAGTATAGACCGCCGCGGATCAGTCATAAGCAGTGTCCCTTTCGACGAACGAGCCTCCAGTCCCTCTCGCCCAACATCTAATATTCAAAACCGTCTCTCCTCCTTTCTAGGCTCACGTAAATCAACACCAAATCTCAAAGCACCAGGATCACCACTTCCCACGCCATCTACGAATGAGCTTGAAGAAGCATTGCGCAAAGAACAAAGTTTAAGGCAAGCAGCAGAGGGAAAACTAGATGAAGCGAGCGGGGAGCTTGAGGATTTAACGGCGCAGCTGTTTATGCAGGCTAATGAGATGGTGGCGACGGAGCGGAAGGCGAGGGCGAAGTTGGAGGAACGGGTTGAAGTTCTGGAGAAGCGAGACGGCGAGAAGAGAAAGAGACTGGAGAGGTTGGAAGGGGCCATGGCGAGGATTGAAAGGGTCAGGGGACTGTTGGGACCGGACAGCTGAGCATGCGGATAGCATCCAAATGCGAGAAGATACACCTCGGAAAAGGGGATTTGGGAAAGGCTTGTTGGAACAGGGCATAAGAAACTACGTCAAGTTGCGTATTTCTACCAGCAGACGGCGAAATACAACCTCCCAGAAACACTCCCCTCGTGGCAACTCCCTCACGGCTTCTTCCCGCAAGATTCCAAGCTACCGCCCGTCCCATTTTCGGCATACAACTTATAACAGCACTTCACCCACGGTATCGCTAGAACCTATCCTTTCACTGGAAATCCCCGACTTTGAACCATGGCTCCTCGCTCTTTGGCACGATTTCTGGATCGAGCCTACACCGTATCTTGTTCTCGGATGCATGGTGTACCTAGGTGGAGTGTTGTTATTGGCGCAGTATTATGCATGGATTTGGATGGCTGTGTGCTTTTTAATGAGATTTGTGCCTTGGGATGAGGAGTTTGGGTTTTGATTCAACATTGTATTTTGTTAAAAGGTAAGCGGTGTCATCTGGAAATATGGGGCCAAACATGAATAATGGTTTATGAGAGATGATTTATAATTAGATACCCATGTCTTAGTTTAATAGAGCGCTTTAATAATCAAACCATCATTCTTCACGATAATCTTGATTTTTAAGGCTTTTGCAAGAACCACTGGTGTGAACAGATACTCCCACATACCACCATCAAATGGCACCATTCTTAGATCTTCACAGATTAACATTTCTAATGCATCTATCGCCTAGTCTACCAATAAACACCATTTGGTTTCCCTGAATTTAATAACGCTTCCTCAATCCACTTTACTTCCCCAGCGTCAAGAAGAGCCTATCACCTACGTCTCCCAAACCAGGTTTTATCATACCCTTCTCGGTGATATCCTGATCCACTCCAGCAACCCAAATTTCTGTCCCCTCGGGCCACTCCTTTGCGGCATTTAGAACACCCTCTTGTGCTCCCAACACTGATATTACAATTATGCGACTGACACCCCATTCCTTGAGAGTTTGAATGGCGGCTACGCAAGTACCACCTGTGGCAATTACCGGATCAACTATAGCAGAGCTTCCTTAGTATATATGATGTCTCGATTTTGAGTGAAGAAATAATAGAAGAGGAATGCATGGGAGACTTCGGCGAGTAGACCAAAAGAATAACATACCAAGAATAGCCAGATCACTTGCACTCGAATTTGGTGCCGAACTTGATTCCACCGCCGTTGGTCTATGATACGGCAGATTGTTATAATACTCCACTGGCTGTAATGTAGTTGGTTCGCGGAAAAGTCCTAGGTGGTGGACAGGCACAGGGGCTGGGAGGATGGTCTGTATAGCTTCCAGCATGCCCAACCCAGAGCGTAGAATGGGTACTAAGGAGATGGTTTGTGGTGCTATCGTTGTGGTTGTGTATTCGAATCCAAGATGTGTTTTGCTCTGTTGTTGTTGTTGTTGTTGATCAGTATGAGGCTATATTTGGGGGTCCTAGGGAGGATAGGAGATAGAACTGAGGGGTAGCGGGGTAGCTTATGGAAGGAGATGTAGAAAAGGGAAAAGTACCTGTGGCCCATTCTTGGTTGAGAGACCGGTTGCGAGAGCTTCACAACCTAGGATGAGGGTGATTTCGTGAACAAGAGCTTTGGTTTCACGGGCGTTGGCTGTTGCATCCCGGAGTTGAGAGAGTTTGGTTTGAAGGCATGGATGAGTGGAGACGTGAACATTTGGGGGAATTGAAGGTGCCATTCTTGAGGAGTTCTTTAGGTATGAATGAAGTTTGGTTTTGGTAAGATTTGAGGAGAAATGGTTAGGCACTCAGGAGAAAATGCGAGATCGGAGCTCAGATTATATAACGGTGAGAGAGAAGGTGCATGTGTTGTTGTTCTACAAGCTATATCCAGACATGACGGAGGCGGCCGCTGCCAAGTATACCAAGCTTTGTTATCGTTATCGTGAACCCTTATGGATCTGTTTGCGGTAAGGTGGACCCTTAGCTCTAATTGAGGTGAAGCTTGACCTACGTTAACGACGTCACGGGTAATTACTTCCGTCCCAAAAGAACTCGAATTGAAGGACGAGAAGGAAGAAACACGAGGCGATGAGAGATAAATCGTAACACTAATACAGGAAGGACGAAGGAGTGAAGGGGCTGTTTATCTTAGCCGCTTGTACGGGAAAGGACTGCTTTCGCCATGAATCAGAGGAAGAAATCAGGGTCCAGCAATATCAACCCAAGCCAAGGCAGACGAACTCATTCTCAGGACTCTGATTATGATATACCAGACAACTATATAAATCTGGACGAATTAGCCGCGCCTTCGCCAGTCCAAAATCTCAATGACGATTCTATCTACCAACATCGATCCTTGGAGGAGGCATGGAGCCAGGGTAGAAAATCAAAAGCAGATAGCAAGCAGGAAAGTGTAAAGAAAGAGTCAGAACTGGAAGATGTATCGAGCTTTGCAACACAGGTTTATACGATTTCTTATTTGATCTTGTTTTCTATTCTTGGAACGCTGGCTAGACTTGGACTGCAAGCCATTACATTTTATCCCGGAGCTCCAGTCATCTTTAGCGAAGTGTGGGCTAATTTTGGAGGAAGTATTTTCATGGGCTTCTTAACTGAAGATCGTATGCTCTTCCGTGAGGAATGGGGGACTCCAACATATGACCAGCAGATCAAAGAAGCTAAGAACCAAGGCGGCGAATGCGGATCGTTGCAAGAAACCATTGACCTTGGGGCTGCCAAGAAGGCACACACTTCGACGAAGAAGACCATTCCCCTGTACATTGGATTAGCGACTGGATTTTGTGGTTGTTTCACTTCGTTCTCATCATTCGCACGGGATGCATTTTTGGCTCTATCAAACGATCTTTCAACGCCCTCGTTCCCTTCGATCCATCGTAACGGTGGGTACTCATTCATGGCATTGTTGGCAGTCATTATCACCACGGTGTCTCTTTGCATCTCCGGCCTGTTTGTGGGAACTCATATTGCTATCGCTTGTGAACCATACACTCCGTCTATCCCTTTCAAATTTTGTCGCAAAGTACTGGACAGACTTGCTGTGTTTATCGCTTGGGGATGCTGGCTGGGTGCTATATTCCTAGCAGTTTTCCCACCCGATCGTAACCAAGCGCCGCCAGAAATATGGCGTGGCCGTGCCGTATTTGCACTTGTGTTTGCCCCTCTAGGCTGTATTGGACGGTTCTACGCTTCCCTTTATTTGAACGGCAAAATGGCTTCTTTCCCGTTGGGAACCTTCGCTGTCAATACAGTTGGGACTGTCATCCTAGGCATGAGTTATGATTTACAACATGTCCCATTGGGCGGCGTTAGTGGTTGTCAGGTGTTACAGGGAATTGAGGATGGGTTTTGCGGTTGCTTGACGACTGTGAGCACATGGGTTTTAGAATTGAGCACTTTAAGGAGAAGACATTCTTATATATATGGCGCTTCGAGTGTAATAGTTGCACTATGCTTCTTGATTGTTATCATGGGCAGTATGCAGTGGACTAGGGGATTCTCGCCATTGCTATGTACTAACTAAATCAATCTCATTAAACGCTTGCCAACTTTTAAGGGTAGCTTTCTTCTTGATTTTGCGCAGGATCTTCTCCGGTGAGTGCTGCACTCCATGTTCGGATCGACATCCATAGGTCGAAAAATATGACTTTCAAACATACTACGCTTCAGTGCTCATTTCGAAGCGATATCTGAATAAATTGGTCAATAAGCTTCTTTTATTTAAGGGTTTGGATTATTTAGTGGCAGCTTTGTAAACTGATCAAGGCAGGAATACATAAAAAGATTGTTCATAGGATAACAGCCCCATGGTAGAGCCTGTTGACGCTGTCTTCAAGCATGAAACTTAGACACGTTAGGATCTTATTTCATCTAAGCAAATATATTTATGTTATACGTATCGCAAAAAGGTGATATATGCTACCATAGGCTGAGGAGAATTGGCTTTACTTTTCGATTAATTACGCACAACACTCAATTTTCTTTAAAAGTATAAATTTGTATTCCTCGCATTACAGATAAATAAACCATGATTCGGGCTCTGGATAACATTTAGCAGTATATTGGAGGGGCGTCTGGGTGCTCTGGGGTGCAGGTGGCGTATTAGACGGCCTACAATTTTCCAAGAAGCTGACAGTAACACGCTTGGACACCAGAGCTTTCATTTACCGGACGCCTCCAAGACCCTTCCCATACCAAACAATTTCTACAATTTGTTTACAAAAAGCAAATTTCCATGCACCTAGACTTTTTCGTCGCACGTCATAATCCCAAAAACCACCTCAGTTAGCAGCCTTGGATTGCTGCCACGGACAATCTAACCAGAGATTCAAACTCGAACCCTCAAGCAAAGCAATCAGCAGTAACAACAACAGCTCACATTTGTTCTCCGCCAATATCAATATCTGCATCGTATCCATCATCTTCGTTGGTCCAAAATTCACCATTCAGACCCATGTCTCGAATATGTAGTGCCCCCTCACTTCCTACATCCGGCTCCATTTGCTTGTTGGGAAATGTTTTCACGTCGAAGTGCTTTGGTTTGGCGAGGCTATACTGCCTGCAAAATTTCGACATGTGGTTTCGTCTAAGATTGGATTGTGAGAGAGGTGACAAGACTACAGTTCCTCGTGGCCTTCGACAACGTCTACCATTATAAATTCCGTCTGAATCATCGATATCATCACTATCCCATACCTCGTCCCGGGCAACAAGACTTGCTTTATGGAGATAGCCACCAACTGGATCCATCCCACCACTTGCTATACCTCGTTGACCAGTAGTATAACAGTCCGACGCACCACTGCCAGTAGACGCGACCGTTGTATGGTGAGTAAGGGGTGATTTATATCGGCTTTTTGAATCGTAGCCTGAGGAGCTATCGATGTCGTCGCTGTCGTGCTCTGGTGACATCTTGCTCCAATATTTTCTATTTTTCCTACGCGGACCTAAAGGTTTGTCGCAAACGATTCGTGTGCTACTGAATTCGATATACGCCATTGTGTTCATGGACGTTGATTTAATCCTGTTTTCAAAATTGTTTTGTATATCTAGTCAATGACGTTAGACAGCTGAGGTGACGCCCCGTTTATACCATAAGACGCTTCATGTGCAGCCAGACCAATCAATCATCGGTCTTTCATGTATGAACTGGGCTGCTGCTGTCTGCCTCCCTGCCATATTGTGTTGTTACCTAAAACTTCTCAGATTTTGAGCTATTATATGAGGTTAACATCATAAAAATAATGGGAAATAAACCCTCCTCTTTTGAGGGCCACTCAGCAGATAGCAGACAGCGCCAATTTATCACAGTTACACCTAAAAGCTACGCAGAGTCATTAGATATTCAGCCGCATGGGCTGAAGGTGCTTTACAAACCAGAAGATGCGATTGTAGAGTAAGTTGTAGTTGTCATTTCGCTTTACATTACCGGTGATTTGACATCAATAGCATTTTGTTTGTGCATGGACTTACTGGACACCGAGAGAATACATGGACAGCACACGGCTCCGAATTTTCCTGGCCACAGAAGCTACTACCATTGAGGCTACCGCATGCACGAATTATGACATTTGGATATGATTCACGTTTTGTTAATTGGCGTTCAGTGGTGTCCCAAAATCGGATTGGAAATCATGCGAAGAATTTGTTGCACGCAATATGCCACTACAGAGACGAGGATGGGACGGTAGAGACTTCTAGCAACTTATAGTGCATGATCTGACAGCTGATAGAGTACCCGAGCCATTCTTTTGGTGGCACATAGCTTGGGAGGGCTTGTGTGTGAAGATGTGAGCTCCTCACAGCTCCCTCGAAGCAAACCGGTCGCAACAGTCTGACGGGTTTATAGGCACTTTTGAGTTCCAGGAATAGTGTCGAGGGTCCTCTTCGTTTGTTTGTGAACTCTGTCCACGGAGTAGTATTCATGGGAACACCTCACTCAGGCGCAGCACTCGCAAAATGGGCTGAAGTAATTGCTAAATCATTAGGTCTTTTTAAGCAAACCAGTAGGAAGATCGTAGAAGTCCTGAATGTTGAGTCAGAAGTTCTGGGGCGAATACAGACTGATTTTCATACCATGTTGCGTGATCTCGCTCAGAAAGGCCATCAGATTCATATAACCTGCTTCTATGAGGAGCTTCCACTCCCAGGTATTGGAACGGTAGGTTAGCCGCGAACATGCGAGAATGATTACTAAGTATAGTTACATATAGGTAGTTCCAATGTGTTCTGCTATCCTCAATGCATATCCTCATATAGGTATTCATGCGAATCATATGGCTATGGCCAGATTTAGTAGCGACAAGGACCCCGGTTTTATTTCCGTGGTTGGGGAGCTACAAAGATGGATAAAGAGTTTGGATTTGCTTCGCAGTAAGCTTCTTTTAAAACATATCTTGCCAATTGACATATATCTCCGGCTCAATTACTATGAGCGATCTCTGACCTGATAATACTGCTCAGATTCCCGCACAAATACCAAACAGGCGTTCATCGTACCATATGAAAGGCACCTTAATCTTATTGGTCGTGAAACCATCCTCGATGAGCTCGATCGTCTCTTCACAACTGCACGAACCGTCGGCCTAGCGGGTATCGGCGGGGTGGGGTGAGTGATCTTTAATGATATTGCACTGGTGCTAATTACAAAAGAAAATCAGAGATTGCTATTGAGTACTGCTACAGATTCAAGGAGCGAAACCCTACTGGATGCGTTTTCTGGGTCTCCGCAGACACTTCTGCAAAATTCGAGGAGGGGTACAGAAATATGGCACGTAGATTACAGCTGCCTGGTGTTGACGAAGCAAACTTTGATGTTCTACGAGTGGTTGCGGAATACTTGAGCGGTGACCACACTGGGCCGTGGGCTCTTGTTTTGGACAATGCAGATGATCTAGAAATGTTCACAAAACGAGAAGAGTCGGCTGACAGGCCACCATTAGCTACCTTCCTCCCAAAATCTCCACAAGGATCGATCTTGATTACAAGTCGTGATGCGCATGTTGGATTTGCGATGATCGGAAATCACCCCGTGTACGTTTCTCCCTTGTCAAAAGAACATGCATCAATTCTTCTTTATGGAGCTATTTCTAGCTCAAAGGCAACTAATGAGAAGCAAATCGACTATAAGGTTATTGAAGATATAGTATCCATTCTTGACAATCTTCCACTTGCAATAACCCAGGCTTCTGCATATATCAATCGTAATCAAATATCCGCTGCCCAATATCTAGAAGAGCTCACAGAAAGCGACGCTGGACTACAGGCTCTTCTTAGCGAAAATCAGTACGACCTGCGACGTGGCCTGGACTCGATAAACTCGGTTGTTCGGACTTGGAAACTCTCATTTGACCGCATTGAGATGAAGAATGTTAGCGCTGCGCGACTTCTGTGTGTTATGTCTCACTTCAATCGTCAGTCCATTCCACGAGAACTACTTCGGGGGTGCAGCGAAAGCCAACAGCGACTAACTTCGGACCTGGGCATCTTACAAGCTTTCTCTCTGATCCAAGTTGACAAGGACACCTGTTTGTACTCAATGCATCGACTTGTCCAATTCGTTACTTGTGTGTGGCAGAAGCTTCAAGGCACAAAGAAATACTATGAAAAAATAGCAATAAGCTTAATATCCGCGGTTTTTCCGCTGCCGGAGAATGAAAACATTTCCTTGTGGCAACTACTGCTACCACACGCTTACGTGATGTGCAACTACCAGTTTGACAACGAGGATTCGTTAGAGCAACTAGCAACACTGCTTCATAATGTATCTTGGTACGAGCTGCAGCAAAGTCGCTACAAAAAAGCCAAAGATTCATGTTCTACAGCTGTAGAAATACTTACTGGACTCCTGGGACTTGACCATCTGAAGACTTTAAAAGCTGTTGGATTAATGGGAATGATTTTCAAACTCGAAGGAAACTATGTTAAGGGCATTGCTATCCAGAAAGATGTATTGTGGCGAAAGGAAGCTATGTTAGGGCCAAGGCACCTCGAGACCATGCAAACTCTCAGTGACCTCACAGATCTTTTGATCAGACAGGGATCATATTTGGAAGCGGAAGAATGCGCAAGGAAGGTCTTGGAGGTGAGGAGAGCGGAGCTAGGAATACATCACCCCAAGTCCATTTCTATGCATTCAACGTTGTCACACATACTCGCATCTCAAGGACGCCACGAAGAGGCTGAATCAATAGCTTGGGAGTTATACAATATTTCCAAGCACCAATTTGGGGCAGAACACAACAGAACCCTAATCAGTATGACACTTCTATGCTTCATACTCGACTGTCTTGGCCAATATGGGCGTGCTATTGAGCTTTGTTCTCAAATAGTGAATATTCGGGAAAGAACTCTTGGATATGAGCATATTCGCACACTAAGTTCTATCAACAACTTAGCCAGACTTCAGCATCGAATGGGTCACTATCAAGTTGCGGAGAAATTATATCGTGACATTATTCCTATTTTAGAACGGACGCTGGGGCTAGAATATCCGGAAACAATGGCAAGCTTTAGCAACCTAGCAGTAGTACTAAGGGATCAGAAAAAGTTTGATGAATCTGAACTGCTAAGCAGACAAGTATTAGAACGAAGGGGGCGCATCTGCGGAAAAGACAATCCCCGTACACTCCTCACGCTCAATGAGCATGCTATCTTGCTTGACATGCAAGGGAAATTGGAAGAGGCAGAAGTGGCAGCACGTTATGTCTTGAAGTGTCGAAAAGCTACGCTTGGAGAGCGGAATCCAGAGACATTAATTACACTACGTACTTTAGGCTCTATATTGTGGCATCAGGGAGATTTGTTGGCTGCGAGAGAAACGTATCAATGGTCCCTGAGCCACATGCTAGAGGTGCAGAGTGAAAGCCACCCTGATACAATCACGTGTATGTTTGAGTTAGGATGTGTATTGGAACAGCTGTTTGGTTCTGAGAAAGCATACAAATACTTGTATGAAGCATGGCAGCGTTCATCAACAGCTCTTGGAGATGGCCACCCGCTTACGGTTGCCAGACTTGAAAAGGTCGGTAGTTTGAAGGCTAACCTAAAGAAAAGCACGTGAGTTACAAGAATTGGGATGTCAGAAACAAATATAGCTATAGTTGCTTCAATAGGTGGGAGATAGCATGGACACTGTGGCGCAATTCAGAGAAGCTAGGTTCTCTTCCAATACAAAACTAATCTCCACCTAGTCTCATCAAATAGTGCTGTCCATAAATTTTAAGTATACTATTCGAGGTTGAACCCGCGAGGAGCTTGATTTTCTATGCTAGATATCTCAAGATTATATGTACCACTAGCATAGCACTAAATTTTGTCTCTAGGGCCCTTTCTCAATGCGTACGCCAGCTTAACTTAGGGTGCCTCGAGCGGCGCCTGGTCATGCATGTTACCAAGCCTCCACATCTCCTGGTAGTAGAACATCCTCCAATATCATGCCAAAGGATCTGTAAGGCATTGTTAAGTTTCTCATCCCAGTTCCAACTAGGTAAGATCAAAGCATGGCTGTCAATATCTTCAATAAGGTGCAGAACGACTTCGATGCTCGTTAAGAATGGTGCTATTGGCAGGGGCCCTACAGCTGCTCTTCTCTTCCTCATTTCGAGACGATACGGCTCTGCGAATAGTCTTTCGAAAGCCGACAGTGCTTCGTGGTTAGAAGTGAGATAGATTTCAATCACCAGCGGTCCGATGACAGACTGTGTTGAATTATGAAAACAAAACCGATGCCAAGCTTCCACCTCCTTCGAAGGTATCTGCGAAGAACCGAACTCGCTTGTCCATCGTAGTCGATATTTGGTATTCTGAACAGTAGGAACGAGCTGTATTGCATTGCCCCTGGGCCCTTTCCGTGTTAACCAGGACATGTTCTGGGAGTACCACAAAAGAACTTCATAGCGAATCTTATGATTTGTACTCAAAAGCGCGGTGAGAGCTTTCGAGCCACTGTCCTTAGGTTCGAAAATGTCAACAATCTGACAGGTCTGAGGGCCGGGCACCAAATGCTGGTAGATCTGAAAACGGACATCCAAGTTCAAAAGTCGAAAAAAGAGACAGTTCTTGTCAGCCAGCTCACTTGCCCGGTGTGTGCTGTTTCCAACTTCCATCATAATTTTAACAATTTTGAATCTTTTGCTGGGGAATTTGTCTCCTTGCGTGACATTACGGCAACGGCTAGCGTCAATCTGCCTTGTAGAAGGATAAAAATCCGATTGCGTATTAAGTCGTTAAATATGAGTGAGATCTCATTTCAGGGCCTAACTTTCTTAGATCGTTTTGCATACCACTTATATGAGCAGAAATATGTCATCGCTAGCCTTTTTCAGTTCAAAACCACGGGAGGCGATCAAATTTCGGATAGCCTAGTCTCGAAAAGGAAAAGAGGTAGAGGTAGATTCATGATATTATTTATTAGAGAGAGAGAGAAAAATTCTTTTTACACTTCTAGACTTGCGCGTCCGTGGGGACTGAGGCTGAACTTGCTTATCACACTCTCTAAACAGCTAGACATTAACCGTACGATATTTCCAATCTTGTTTCTCTTATTCTCCCTCATTTCAGAACCTTCTCAAAGATATAGAGTACATTTCCACTCTCATCGAGGTTTGAAATAGTCAAAGGTTCCATAGGCTTTTTTTGTAAGTCCGAGATGAACGATTGTTCAAGAGAAATATAAAGCATCTCCTCTTGACAGCAATATTATATTTACAATATATCCATCCAACAATCATAGAAAGCTTTGCTATATGGAAACAGGTGCAATTCGACTCGAAGATTCTGATTGCGGCAAAAATGGCATTATTGCTAGGACTATAATTTCAAGAGATGGGCTTGGATAAGTTTTAAGAAATTGTCGTTACCGAATCATATATTCCATAAGTTCTCCATCACAAATTTCAAATTTTTGAGAAAGCTCAGTTCAAATCCCAAACCTTGCAGACACACTCTCTTGGTGTCTCATAAAGTAGAACTGTATTTTTTGTTGCCTTGAGCTGGTCCCAGGGCAATCTTCACCCCTCTCCGACTCTCAATAGCCATCCTCTGCAACTCTACATATTCCACTACCTCATCCTTGTTCTCGATCCATTCAAATTCTCTCACAACCCTCAACAACACATACGTTGCTTGCAACAGAACCTGCTGCTGCGCTGGGCAAATTCTTGGCCCACCCAGAAACGGCACATACTCCCAGCTGTTCCTCTTCCCCTCTGTCCACCTCTCAGGTCGAAACTCGTCGGCATCATCTCCCCAAATATCTTTGTCATGGTGGATATGATATGGTAGTGAACAAACTATTGTACCTTTGGACACAAAGACAGGGCTTTTACCATCTGGACCTCCGCCTCGCGGTAATGTCGTATCTTTTCGTGCGGCACGGAAGACTCGTCCTACTGGGCCAATAGTGCGTAAAGTCTCTTGGATGATGTATCGGTAGGGAAGAAGAGATTTGAGGGCTGAGAAAGAGAGAGCAGCTGGGTCTGAGGGGTCGAATGGGAGAGCTAGAGTAATCTCTCGGAGCTGCCCCCAGTATTTGGGGTGCCTTGCAAGCTGGAAAAAGATATTGGAAAGAAGAGCGGCGGTGGTGTCATGGCTAGGTAGGAAGATGTTGATGAGCTCGAAGCGGAGACGAATTGGGTCGCGAATCTCCTTGGCCATTTCGTAAAGAAGGATGTACCTTTGAGAAGGATCCTCTGCTGGGCGGGGAACTTTTTCTCCTTCAAAAGAGGAGGTGAGTTTCAACGCCCGATGGACTTGAGCATCAATAAAAGCATATAGCTGCTTGTATGATTCGGGCCAAGACTTATCAAAATAATAGCGTATAGAGAGCAGGCCAGCTAAACGGCGCTTATGCCAACCTGATAAACTCGCATTTAGGGCGTGGAGAAATCGGTCGGCTGTGGGTGCCCCTTCGGGAGTCTGAGCATTTACAGACTCTCCAAACTGAAACTCCGTTGAAATATCGAGGACCTGGTCTTTATCTTTATTTACTCAACAAGAAAGGAAATTGAAATGACTTACCATTTTCTTCAACATGGGCTGTATATCAAAAGTCTCGGAGTTTTTTGGCAAGAGACTTATGAATCGGTCAACATGCTTCGCCATCATAGAGATGTTTTCTAGCTCCGCTCTTGCAAATATGGGTTTGATTATGCTTCTCGGGTGTTTCCAGTGCGCACCTTCTGCTGCAAAAATCCCATTTCCTAGAATAGGAGCATTAATCTTCGTTCTCTGCTTCGGTTTTCCGAAGTCTTCGAATCCCAGTGCATGAATATACTGGTGGTTCACGGCATCCATGGTATTTATCACACGCTCATTCCAGAATATCTCTTCCCAGGTCTTACCCAATGCGTAAAAATGCCTCTTGTAGAGAGCTTGTAACTTTCCATCTTTATTAGCTTGCTGTCGTTGCTTAACCAAATCGGAACCTCCGAATGAATCAGTATGGGGATAAAGAGGTGCTCTGAAGCAGCCCGTTTTCCGTCTCATCACCTTGAAGGCCACAAATTCAGTGCCTTTCCGCCACAGAAGAATTATGAAGGCGAAGAGTACAGCCCATACTATAGCTAGGAAGGCGTGAGACATTGGTAGATGGTGAGAAGATTTGTACAGCCGACGGCACTGACTTCATTAACAGATCCTAACACGAGGAATTGTTTTTGCAGTGCAGGCACCAGAGGACGACTCCTTTGATTTTAGAGAGGGCCAAGAATGAGATATCAAGGGAGAATGGCAACGCTAAGAATCGGCTTTCGCACAACGTTGAAAATTATACGAGATGCGAAGTAGTTTATATTGTAGTGGTTAGTGCCTCGTACTATGATTTACAGGTATCAAGTAATCTTTTGTCATTGGGGGGAGATAGGCAGAGAAACCTCCTGCAAGTTCAGCTCATGCATAATTCCAACATATTCCAACATCTCTCGAACTTCGTATGGTCGTTGCTAGGTCTACCTCGCGCACCCCAAGATTTAGGCAACGAACCCCGGCATAATGCATGACCGGGGGAGATGTTTGTTTGCCATCTCAGAGCTGTGGAATACGGCATTTCTAAGCAACAAATTTTACCTAAATTGTTGCTAAGCTTCAATTCCCCTAGTCACATCTTAAGTTTACGCGTGCTGTTGTTTTTGTTTGCTGATGATGACTGTAAGGTTCAGGGCTAATGAATATAGAATTGATAGATTAATTATGGTTAAGTACAAGATTGAAGCAGTTGGCAATGGATAACGATGGCGACTTGCAGGCAACATTTCTCACACCTGGGTATCGTTGGGTTGATTATACGCTTTCATTCTTGCTGCTAGGCACTTCCTTCTTGGACCTCCAACCTCTCTTGGGTCCTCGCTGAGTTCCCGTTAAAAGGAGCATTTAAAACACCCTGATACAATCTGACACTTTCGTTCTTCTCACCTGCTTGCTCTAATTTTCCTCTACCGCCCATTTGGATTCTAACATGTCTATTAAACGGACTATAGCCAACAGCATAGTGATAACCGTGCCGAGAAAGACTCTGCCAGAACAATCCGTCCCCGCCAGGTTTTCATCTTCGTGGTGCCATTATTGGTTTACAAGATTCTTTTCACCCTAATCCGTTCGTTTGCCAAGTACTCAAAAGATGGCCCTTGGAATCCAACCCAAGTATAGATACTTAGCTAGCAACCAGGCTGATACATACGACCATAGACTGAGGAGAATTGGGCATCCCGTCCGCTCTGCCATACACAAGCCTCAGATCGGTAGACTAGTAGTTGGGTGGGTGACCACCAGCGAATCCCTACTGTTGTATGTTT
>Ga0247810_10000497_pt1 | contig 40960 bp, 30 predicted proteins | sample UWRJL119311C1_FD_179918 | JGI IMG/M metagenome (GOLD analysis project Ga0247810, IMG submission 179918) | Plant litter microbial communities from Arlington Agricultural Research Station in Wisconsin, United States - UWRJ-L119-311C-1 | ecosystem: Environmental > Terrestrial > Plant litter >...
GTACAATCCTTAGGTGATGCCCACTTCTGCTGCCGGTTCGGTGTAGGTCCTCCAGTCTGGGCTGATTGACGAGCCACCGTCCTTAAAACAACCTCTTTATTTTGCTCAGACATCGGATCAATTCGTTGAATACCATCTAATTGATTAATTTCGTCAAGTTTCAAACTCTTTCGAAATTCGAGATTAGGCAATCAAATGCTAGGTTGGCAGAAACATTTTCCTGGCACAGAAAACAGGGATGGGGCAAGGCTGGAGTCTAGGCACGGCTCGGCCCTATAACCTTAAGCAATAATAACCTTAAGCACAACTGATGAAAGCGTACGCAGCGGGACATCGAAAGTTTGGCGTCGCAAAATGGTATTGAGGTGTTGCAGGAAAGCGGATCTCTTGGAAAGGAAGTCTGCCCTGATGTACCTACTGGGTGCTATTTTTGGGGGTATCAGATACCGAAACTTCCCAAATACTTGTCTTCAATTACAAATCAACTTTCTAATTCTAATAGAACTCATAGCTGTAACTCTGATTTGTAATTGATCTCAAGTCTTTGCTAGAAAGCTTAGCAAATCATTAATTCGGCCATAGATGCCTGCAATTTCATTCCGCTCCGCGCATTACCTACGGATTTTAAGGCAGAATCTTGAGCAGGGTATTGCATCAAACATTATGATCTAAATTTCGTCCTTTACTATTGCACTTGTGGACAGCTTAGCAAACAAAGAGTCTCCCACAGACTTGAACCACTGCCATGGCTGCATATCTCCTGAGTCACTTCCCCCTGCATTATAATACTCCCACCCGGCAACTCCCCCAAATCCAGGGTATGTTTGCCGAAACTCCTTGACGGTGTCCTGCAAGTTTCCAATCGAACGAAACCCGTTGGGTGGACCGTTGTCATAATTATCCAACACCACCATGACAACTCGTTCCGGATTCCAACCAGCATCCATCACCGCATCGTATGTTGGTGGGCCACGAGGAAATTTACCGTAAAACATTCCATTGTACCAAGAAATCAACTTCTTGTCTGATCCGGGAACAGTCGCAAGAGCATCTAGCTCAAAGTACGAGAAACCTGAAAGGTTCTGTCCGTTTTTTGAGCTGAGTGCTGATGAGAGAGGAGTCATTGTGATGATGAATTCCTCCCCAAAATCTCTCCGGAGAGCATTCATCAGGCGAAGTGGAATACTTATATCCACCTCTTCTTCGATATCAATGTCAAGTCCATCAATATGGTATTGTCTAATTAAACTTGCCAACGGGTGGTAGAATATGTAGAACTATCACATGAAAGGTGAACATTTTGAGCTTGCCCATACAATAGTGCATACACTCACCTCAGACTCAGTTCCGCTCAGTCTTTTCCAAGAACCTCCCCCTGCACCACCTAACAACGCCATAACCTTGATTCCATTTACTTGCAATTGTTCAATATCTTCCCACAGACTATCATGAACAATAGCATTCAGTGGTGCATCGTTTAATCGAATTTCGCCAGGCGTCTCGTGCAAATGCAGCGAGGCCAAAATGACGTGGGTGACTTTGGTTTTATGTGTTATTATGGGAAGCAGCGAAATTGGCTTGTGGTCTTGCGTTGTGAATGTCTGCGCATAGACGATGAGACGAGGTGTTACTGTAGTGTGGTGACTTTTGTCTGGAGCTAATGTGTGTGCCTCATGAATACGAGAAGGCTGAAAGTTGGATGCGCAAACCAGTGGCAAGAGGCATTGAAGCCATTGGAACTTCATTCTCTATGCGGTGCATCTCTTGCATTTGAATCAACATCACAATTGTAAACGTTCGAAATGGTAATGTTACTGATGAGGACACTCAACCTTTTCAAAAGGATAAATATCCTGGTTCGTGAAGGGGAAAATAGCAGGATCGCTAAATGAAGCATTGGATAATTACCGGCTTGGCATCCTCTGTCCTGAAAAGATTTCGAGCCCATGTACAACATATCAACCACTTGTACATTTCTTCTCTATAGTAGAACATGCTTCGTTGCTTAGTGTAACGTCAGAAAGGTATTAGTTATTTCTATCTACGGAAAAGCCGCCTTATATATAAGCGAGAGACTAAGGGGCTCGCTTGAGGGCACTTGTCTGGCTAAGTCAGTGCAGACAAAGAAACTAAAGATGGAAAAGGTTGTCTCAATGTGTACTATAATTTAGCAAAAAGCAACAAGCTCCACTTCAGAACAAGAAGAACTAAGAAGTTCAAGCAGCCATTCAATTCCAACTGCTGTTTTACTTAAGATATAAACCATCAAAAGCTAAGACAAGGGCTGATCAACGTGGTAAGACCCAAAAACCACAACCCTGCTTCTCAAATGCAAAACTCTAGTATGCAGCAACTTATTTTCCTGATGTCAATTTTTCGAGTGATACAGAGAGGGAGATTTGCCACTTCTTACTATCATCATCTATACGGCTGAGAAAACAGACGACGTCAATGCAAGTCACTTCTGCACAGAAATATATGTGAAGGTAGCTACAACTTCGTTGAATCAGTGACTATGAAATACATGAAAATAAGTGCTAGAAAGTGCCAGCCCCAAGAATGATGCCAGCAGAGGTAGAATTGAAGAAATCTCGTCATAGGTCGCCTGAGCTAGTCGGTCTTGCTTTTGTTGACATCGGACCAGATAAAATTTTACCACACCTATTAATGTATCAGAGCCGACTGAGAAGTTTGAGACATCAGTGATAGGAAGGGAATCTGGAATACTTACAATTAGATGGCATAGTAAATGCTTTTGCATGAATTTGCGGATCCATCAGTGTACATTTGATGCTTGTCATCTTTGAAGATATTGAAGGTGCGGAAAGCGTTGTTACCGTTACTGAGCCACATGAGTTAGCAAATATCTAAATACCTGTAAAAAGGCTTGAAAAGGGGTGTGAGAGATAAGCCTTACCCGACCTGGACGAAGTTATTTTGGGACTGAGCGTTGGCATTTATGTTCCAGGAGAAAGTAACACCAGTTCCAGGGAAGGTGCAGCTCTGCGAAGAACCTTCCCAGTGTGCAACTCCACCGCTCCCTGGGATGCATTGATTTCCAGACCCAGGGAAGAAGTTGCAGTTGCTATCGTTGGCACAGAACTTTTAGCTGTTAGAGAATTGGCCTCTTGGATGTCAAACAGAGGAATACTTACTACGACAGCAGAATACACATCCCGGCCGTTTTTACTGCAGTTTACCAGGTGGACTCCCTCGGCGCGTTTGACGATGGCGGAAATTGTGTCGGCATCAGGACTGGGAAATGGCTCGGCCTCAGCAACTGGACTGGCCTCGGCGTTGGCAGCTGGGCTTGCTTCTGGGACTGGAGTTGCGACGGCGAACGCAAGGAGCGAAGCCATGGTGGTGAGCTTGGTGAATTGCATTTTGACTGATGTGATTTGGAGGGGTTAGAAGAATAGTTGCCTTGAAAAGAAGCTGAGGTTGCTTTGAACTGTTGAGTCTGTGTTGCTGCTGTAGAGAGTGGAAATCAGCTGTGACGGAAACACTGATACTTATAGATTTTCTTGCATCGCTCTTTCCGCTTTTCTTTACCTCATTTAAAAAGCAGGAAACATGGTTTCCTGCTCGGTGAAACTCAGCCGCTCACAAATCTTATTGCAGTTACACTTGTGCATAGATACTCAACATATTCGTATATTTCAATCGATCCGGTGATGCACATCTGATTAAGATTCTACGAATCTGGTCATCGCTTATCGACGCTCTGGGTGATGAACCATTCTTTGACGAGTACTATCAAGTACCCCCTCCGAATTGTTCACCAATGAGACTAAATCCCGAAATACTCGAACTACTAGAGTTCACAATAATGGGCTCTGCCAAGTGATATTTTGATATAAGATAGGCTATGAGGCTGATTTGCATGGAAGGAAGCAGTCAGACTGCACAAAGCGTTGTGCAGAATGTTCCCACCAATTGTGTTGGTATTGACAACGTGCTGTACCCGACGCGCCACTCATCAAATACTTCAACTTCATTTGATAGAGGCATGTAAAGAGATTTTGAGTTCTTGGAGACAAGCATATTTTCCGTGAGTGTATGTTGAGGTCAGGTCATTTGTAGATCTTACTACATTTCTCCAGCGTGCGGCGCACGCAGTCAGCGCCAGCCTCAATATATGCTTTACTACTTTTAATTGGAGAGCTAACATGTAAGGGGCAATATACGGGAAGCGGCCTGCTCTTGCTAAAGAACCTAAGCGACAGGAAAGTGTAAGAATGAGAATTTGGGGGCAAAAACTGTTGTTCAATTACACTTCGTTTAACACGAGAGGTGAGATGCGGCTAGTTGGGGTCTGGGTGCGGCTAAATACCACGGAGGTGCCGTTCAGAACTGGAACCATACGCAAATCACACTCTCTATAAGATCCACGTGAACAAGATGATTCCTTTAAAGCAGCGCAAGCAGTAACTGTCAAGATCATGTTTGACAAGACCCACAACATTAAACCAGAATCAGAGAGATTCGTACACTACTAAAGATCCATTGGGGTATGCATAACAGCACTGTGCGGACTAATTTTCAGGTACAAAGCATAAATATCTTAAGGTACGCTTACGTTGGACAGGGTTTCCAAGTTTGCATACAAAGGAACATCATCGGTCAAGCGAGCTACCTCTTTTCGAAGTCCTGGAGTACATCTTTCTTGCTTACTTGAGGTCAGAATTCCTACCTTCTGTTCGGGTATTCATGTGGCTGCGGGTATAGAAACCGTTGAATACTGCCAAGCTGCTATGCATGCTTGCTTAATAATGTAAGGTGGAGCTTATGGTGACAATGATCATATTAAGTGTTTACTGAATAGGAAGCATGAATGTAATTATAACTCTTGCAAATGATTGGCAGAAAACTCTGTTCAAACGCTGTTCAAGTTGGGTGATTAAAGTATTGGAAATCAGGCCATTTTCAAATAACAAAATGCAATAATTGAAGCTAAAAATAATCGCATAGGCAGAAGATTGATAACCGTAATAGCACATACTAACGCCTCAGGTATCATTCCTAGTCATACGAGAAAGAACTTTCTACGCGAACTCCACACTATAGCATTCGCTCGCGGTATATCTTAAGGTGTTCTATTTCGTAGACGCTTCTATATGACCCCGCATTGCTTCTGAAGTTCCAACGATAAGTCAATGCCACTTTTTCACTGTTTGTACCCAGAAGAAAATCATCGGAGAAGAAAAGGCAGCGCTTGCATAAACTACTTCACGATAGAGATTCATACATTTTTTATGAAATCATTCCAAAAAATGCAACCTACAAAAGCTATATTGTAACTTGTTTCACATAATCTAGTGTCTAGCATCACACTAACTTAAGAAACCCCAAACTGTAACCAGTCTAGAGAAGTGCGGATCAGATAACGCATCCGTTGCTTGTGGAAGCCCTAGTTTGGACTATATTCTCTCTGGGCTGAGAATGGAGAGGAAAGTGCCAACTGCAGTTACAGCCTACATGCTCAGAAAAGAACAGAGCAATATTGTATATCAGATTACTCCGGCTTCTACAGTCGCGATGAATTCTGCTCCCACAGACTAATAACAGATGGATATTCCAGCGAGGTACGATTGGGTGCAATCCCCATATTGGTGAGCGCTGGACATTTGTTCAAAACTTCCTCTACCAAATGGCATGGACGCACTAAGTAACTAACATTATATCTTCGGTATGTTCATCGTACTTAAAATATGGGTATCAGTGTAATGGCAACAGCAACAAACCGCAAGAATATAGCCACGATGGAGATATGAATCATACTGTGTTCCAGCTATGGGCTCGTATCTACAGCACGCGTATGAATGGCCATGCTTAAGGCCCAATCGCCAGACGACCCAGACCGAAGCTCTTAGTCAACACTAAAACCCAATATATAAGTTGAAAAAACAAGGGCGTAGCACAAGAAACCAAGTACCCCAAAGTACTGTACATCCGCAAAACATGTTTACACTGGTCCATGGGAGGATTTTTCCATAGACAGTTATCTAGGGCCAATATCCACTGGAAGTTACGGCCTGCTTCCATAGCTGATGCAATCAAACATGACCACGAATCATTACTTGAAGCTGTGCATAAACAAACTCTTGAGGCAAGGCGGGGTTTCCATGAAAGCCGTCTGATCCGATGCGAGATGGCATTCTTACTCTGATACAGCGGAACAGTATGTTTTCGGCTTTCTAAGCAGCGGGTGATTGGAAGTTAATTATCAGGGTTCTCGGCACTGACATATGTATATCAAGTATAAAGCCGGAGTAAGAAAGATGGATATGTTCAACTAACCGCCAAATCCGTTGGTTCACGTGACGTCCCTTACCAAAACGAGTGGATGGATAACGATAACAGAACAGAACCCCTTGCATGACGCACCGTTGGCGGACCATCATTGGCCAGTCAACCGCCCCACGTTTGACTACATCCGATTCCGGTACTATTCCCCAACCACACCGGATCCTTCGGGGCAGTGAAGTCTTATTATTCATACAAGGTACTGGTACCATTATTCATCCTATCCTCTCAATTGCTCAGGTCAGCATGAGTATAACACACGACTAGTTCACCTTGTGTTCTCAACTTCTTCTTTCTTTGTTCTGTTATCCCAAAACTCCTACCGCCACTCGCTGTGCGACTACATGTGTTACTGAACGAACACATTCCCCCTGCTCCGCCGGTCGTTCAGAGCAGAGCCTTGGTAGCGCAACATTTGTAAACGGAGATTGCACTAACAGTACAGAGTATGGGACGGTCTTTATGGCGATTTCTAATCGTCATCCTGTTCATTGTCATCAGCTACTTCGGCCTCTCGTCTTTAAAGAGCCACCTAGATCCCAATACACGGAAAAGCGCTGAGGAAAGTGAGGATGCGCGCTGGATCGCCACGAGTAAGCATTGGCTAGACCGGAATGCTTGCCGTTATATTTCAATTTGCGGTCTGGCACATTATCACCCAGACCCCGCAACTATAACATGGAAGAAAAGACGGCAGCTAGAGAGAGAACCAAGAGTACTGACGAATACGGAGGAGCGGGCGAGGAATGAGGGTTGGGGAGAAGCTAGACCGGAGGCACGCAATCTGAAGCCAGGAGACTTTGATGATAACCATAAGGTGCTGAAGGACGTGCCCCAATACGTTCTTGATGCCGCCCCACTCATTCATCTATACTCAGGTGAAGAATTCTGGCCGTCGGATATTGGGGATCATCTCATGCACGTGTCACCACATTTGAATCATACTTTGATGAAGAATGTCTCCGAACGCACACTCCACAATTTGGACGAACTAAACGAAGGGCGGGGTTGGCAGCGAGGTAGATATTTGTTTATGAAGAGTAACGACGACGTAGAAGATCGGCCGGAGTGGCTATCGAGCACTTATAATAAGCCAAAGCCCTACGAGGATGAGGACGAGGAAGAAGAGGATGAGGTAGATTCATATAAAGACTTTGTGGAGATGGATACAAGCTCAGAAGACATGCAAGAATGGCTAGACCCATACGGAAAATCAAACAAGAAATCTGCTCCTTCATCTCCGCCTCCCAGCCCAAAACTTCATCAGACTGAACTCAGACGCCGGAATACCAATCCACGAAAGTCGAAGCCGATCAACAAGCCATCTCCAAGTGGCTATTCTCCTGCGCCAGTTGTTCTCATTATGATTGACAAAGGCAACGGCATTCTGGATGCATTTTGGTTCTACTTCTATTCCTACAATCTTGGTACCACCGTACTGAACATCCGGTTCGGGAACCATATTGGGGATTGGGAGCATTCATTGATTCGCTTCCATCACGGCGTACCCAAAGCTGTCTTCTTCTCCGCCCATTCTGGAGGTACCGCATTCTCATACAATAGCGTGGAGAAAGGTATAGGTAAGGGAAGAGAAGGCAGGCCAGTGCTTTACAGTGCTTTGGGTAGCCATGCTATGTATGCAATGCCTGGCAAGCACCCGTACATACTGCCATTTGGTCTCCTGGCTGATGTTACGGATCGAGGGCCACTCTGGGACCCAGCACTGAACTATATTGCCTACCATTATAACACCTCCATAACTCATGACGTTGATGCCAAGCTCACTCCTTCGCCTACACTAGAAACGACTCTTCCACCTGACTTCAACCTCACACTTCCATCCAATCTGACGGCACCTTCAATTCCAAACAACTCAACATCCTCACCAGAAGTCCCAATTCCGGAACCTGGCCATACAAGACCACAACTGGCACCCGCATCCTGCAATCCAGATGCACCAACAAGCTGGTTCTGGTTTAATGGTCACTGGGGAGATAAGTTTTACGAGCTTGGCGATCTACGACAGTGGCGTTTTGTAGGCCAGTACCATTATGTCAATGGCCCGTTGGGACCAAGGTACAAGAATTTAGGAAGGAGTAAGGTATGTCAAAGCGGAAGCGGTGAAGGAAGCTGCCGAATTTTAGATAGTATTAAAGATAAGGGAGGGAGGAGTTGGATTGGGAGAAGGAGAAGGTAGCTTCATCATACAGGAGGACAATGGCGAAACTCTTTCGCCTTTTCTTCGATCGTCTGAATTACAGAGAAAGATTCAAACAGGTACTTATATACATGGTCTAGAGCACAAGAGAAACGGAAGTCGGAATTGTGATAGATTCTCCAATACTTGAGTAGAAGGAAACGATACATGAGAAACGATCCAGCAGCGGTCATAGATGGTGCAGAGGCGTTATATCTTTTTTTTCACAATCACCTTACGAGGCACGACTTGGAACACAACGGCGATTTGGTCCACAATACCATGATTTTATACTAAGAGATTTTTATAAGGCAAAGACGCGGGAGTTCTATACCTTGTACTCTTAATTTTCTGTTTTGTTTTCTTTCGGAGTTTGGATGGATGGATGGATGGATACCAGATGGATGTCAATAGCAGAAATAGAATATTTCAAGCTCTTCTGAACGATGCAAGCAAACTGTTTTGACCCTCTCAAACATATAATAGATAGGCATTGTAGTTGGCTCGATCAAAGATCCACAGATTCGGGATATTCAGAAACTGTCTCGTTTTAACTAACGGCCGAGCACCAACCACAGCAAGACCATGCGTTTCATTTTTGTGTTCAAGAAATCGTCTAGCCATTTCGCAGCCTCCTCGTTAACCCTCTCGATTTGAAATGTACCAGGGGTGTTCATGCCGACGAAGCCTGCCCCAAGACACCCACAATAACGTTCCCCAAACCACACAAGAGCAAGACGTGGCCGCTGCCTTCTTCATTGACGGCTTGCCTATCCTGTCGTATAATGGTCAGCATGACGTTTTACGTGGAGGATCTCTGGCTGATCGAGGTCCATATTGCAATATCCGACTGACACGCCTGCTACATTTACAAGCCATGTGGAAAGAGTGTGTCTCATGTTTTTAAGTTCATGTCTTTTAGTCCGAGCCTGGCAGTTTTTCCTGAGCTTCAGGTACGCCTGGGACGAGAGGCCGTACGCATCTCTGCCTGCGACTGGGTAGCTGGCGCCTCCCGTCATCTCCATCATCTCTTCCGTCCTAAGCTTGCCAACCCCACTAGAGAATGAAATAAGGAAATCATAGGCAGCCCAAGGTCACAATAAATAGTGTGACATGGAAAAGCTACCGGGACGAGGCTTGGCTATTGAGTTTCTAAGGCACAAAACCTTCTGGTAGATACCAGTTCGACATTCCCAATACAGCATACAGCTGATTTGCAGTACAGTGCAGTATGCGCGGTGATCGAATTCGCTCTTGATATATCCAGTCTCGAGTCGAAAGTCCCCCCTTTTTCAGTGGCCAGAATCGTAGCACCGTATCCAAAGTTGAAGGGTGTAAATAACCAAGCTGTTTTCCTGGCTATCCAAGAGCTTGTTAACCACAGTCATGGAACCTTGACAGCAGCTTTTGAACTTCCTGTATAGATATGCAAAAGACGGGTAGGATAATCATACTGAAACTCCCTTATAAGGGGAAACTTGGAAGAGCAGTCATGATTTGCCAAGCAGTCTTCAAACTATCTCTTTGCAAACGCCACCGAATGTGAACTGTCGATATGGTCTAGCTTGCGGATTTTGGATATGACATATTTCTTTTGGGCTGGATCACCTGTTTTTAGAGGGTGTTTGAACGAAAACATGACGAAGGGGTGGTTATGGCGGAGCCGCTGCACCTTCATAACATCTTACACAGAATTGTACCTGTATGCCTAGTATTTCTATACTCCTAACGCGAAAGGATGTACTTCCAGCGAGTGCTTCCAACTTGCCCGGCTTGATGAGATTCATTCTGATCGAAATTCCTTGTTTTGTAAGATCGACCTGCTTAGCAAAGAGAAAACCTTCAACGATCTATTGCATATGATTGCAGAAACAGCACTTTTTGTGAGCAAAATGAAAGACAGTGTGCTAAAGGAAGCTGAAACTGGGATCCTGAATACACAGCTTCCAAACTTTGGTCATATATGCCACTGTTCTAACTAGTTTCACCCTCTAGTCCCTCTCGAAGGCTTCTAGGTGCGTTCGAAAATGCCATCTGAGGATATATCAAGTTGTCTGTCATGTTGAGCCTCACGCTTTCAGGACCGTCCTGGTCTACCACGACATCCCATGCAATGCAGGATGAAGTAAGTGGCCCGAACAATTCTGATTTAAATGGCTTCCAACAATGGATTTTTGATAATTAGACAAGTCAAGCTGGCCGAATTGTGGGACTTGGTAATCGGCTGTTTTTAAAGAGCTAGAGTTATAGAAGCAGAGGAGTTATCATTAGTTCATTTGGATTGCTTGAGCTCCAGAGTCGCGCTTTTCACTGTATTTCCAGAATTGGTTCCCTCTATTGCAGCAAAGGAAAGGGTTGATGGAATTTTACTGATAATCCAGGTATAGACAGAACAGTCGTTCTGTTGACCTTCTTCTCAGATACTCAGCTTGGTTTGGTCAGTAGGTTAGGCAAAATAGAAACGGCCGCTACCCCTCTTACTCCTCGCGTCCACCACCCACGAAAGAAATTATGCATAGTTACAAGATACAAGATATCAAAAGAATCCATGCCTCTTCGTCGTTTGTTATGAGATAAGTGGACTACAGAAGCAAAAAAAAAGTTTTGTACTGGGTCTTACCGCGATTCGAACGCGGGGCCTCTCGCAACTTAGAAGTTATATAACTCAGGGTAATCCCTAAGCGAGAATCATACCACTAGACTGTTGATTTGTTAGATGTGAGTTGTTGACTGTGCAGAAAGCGCTGCTTACCCATAAGACCAGATGTCACATTTTGTTGCACAATTTATTATACTCGCTTATATTTAGGGACCTATTTACAAGTGGGTCCCGTGCCATGACACGTGACTAACTCTACGTAGTTTTGAGATGGTGTTTTAATTATCAATTGCTACCAGTTTAAGGAGAGCGAGGAACTGTATTCGGAATATCTCTGGGGAAACGACTGATGATGTTTTAATATTTCATGCTTCTTTTTCGGAGATTTTTGGACGCTCTTGATTTAAGCTATAAATCTTGAATGCTGCCAACATGAAAAGGTATCCTTCAGCGACCTTGTCATGTTAATTTACTTTTGATCGCCCTTTTCAAAATTGCAATAGTCATTCTAATTTTGGGCTAAGTTTAGTTCCAACCATTTTTATATAGAAGTGAGGTTTTCATAAACTCTATATATGTCGAATTCTTTACCTACATATACAACCTCGTCAAGACACTTGAGCTTATAATGTAAAGAAAAGCCACCCAGAGGCTAGCATGGTTATTACCGGATCCAAGCTTCATGTGTGTTCTAGAATTCAAAAGGTTCGATTGCCCGCCTTTAAAGTGAAATCCTTTCCGTATTTGGAAGACGAGATGTTAAAGCCATAGGATGTACTCTTACCTTGTCGAGGCTACTTGTTTAACGGCCTATCTGATGCCCTTCCGAGGCACAGAACTCAAACGCCTCGTTGAAAAATTCCCGTACTGCAAAATTGAGCATCCAGCCACCATGAAGTTCTCTAGCACCATCAAATATCATCAAAATAGCGTGATATGCCAACCGGATTTAAATTCCTAGACATTCGGACGCCGCCAAACAACCAAGTTCTTCACCTCCATAGCGGGTTTGGAGGGATAGAAGGGAATTTACTTGACTAGTAGCAATGAAGGTTCTTCCACGCCATTCTCTGAGCCTGACTATGCGACATAGATTACCACAAAAAGATCCTTGGCCTCAGTCAAGTTCCTCCAACACCGAATATATAGTATACCAAACACTTGCTACAACGAAGACATGATGAAACATTGGCTCATGTTCATATTTGAGGTCATCCCACATGCTTGTCTCATCCATAGAGCGTTTGCATGCCCTTGGAAGCAACAACAACCATCCAGTCGTATTTCTTACCTCCCTCGTCGTCTAATTGCCATATCTCTTCGACTATATCAATAATGCGCGAGACTTGCTCAAGCCCAACATATTCTCCATGTAGACGAAGCCCGTGTCTTACACTATCCCGCCACTGTTCATTTGTGTTTGAGAAAGAGCGTAGGGGCAGATGCGGATGTTCAAAAGCACTATAGGATTCGGCCATATCTAATGTTTGAGATGTCATAGGATTCACTAGCCATGTTGAGGCAATTATGACAGGTAGTCCTTGCAATACTCGCGTGCTGGAGTTTGTTGGAATAGAAATTAATATACTGCATATATGAGAAGCGAGCAGCCTCAGCCAATTATGCTGCAGCAGTGTGAATTCTCCCCGGGAATTCAGTATCATAGCTTCCATAGCAGATTCCAATGAAAATTCCGAGGATACAGCGCCGACATATGACGCCTGCTGCACTTGCCGCTGAAGTAACTGAGGATAGGTAGTGTATAGTTGAAGTAATCCCGCACAACGGTATGCCTCTCCAACGCTCAGTATTTCATCAATTGTGGTTTGCGTATCTTCGGGGTCTTTGAAGTTATTTTGGTGACCTTGAATGTGCTCGAGTAATTCTTTTTCCACGATTTCAGCTTTGTACTCCAGTGAATCCCCGAACTCCCAATCGTTGGGTTCTTGCAATCTGCGTTGGTTCATTCGACAAAGTGCGCCAACTTTTCCAATTGAGATGAGAAGCTTGATGGAGAAACCGCACAGAGGGTGCGGAATAATCATACGTAGATGTTCGGGAACGTCGGTATCGTCCAGAATGTCGTGACTCATCTCTAGATCTTTCACAGTGTTTAGAAGATTATCTTCATACTCAAAAGAACCTCTTGCATCGCCTACTACGAATGCTGAGATCATCAACCAGTAAACAAATGCCCCTAGAATAAATGTTTGCTGATACTGAAGCCGATTCCGCTGAGGTTTGAGCCAGAGATAGAGCAAGACTTGACCTCCCAAGACATGACTTTGTCCAAGATCGTCCACATCGTACCATGCTGAAGTAAGGCCTGCAATAATTGAACTTATCATCAGCTCGTCGGAAACGATGCTTCTTGTTGGTCCTTGGATCTTCGCGATATCATCTCTCACTGCAGAGAATGCTTCTGATTGAAGGCTCAGAGCTTTGATTTTCAGTTCTGGACGTTGCCTGCATAGATGTGCTGCTGAAGAAGCCTGGAGAAGCAGAAAAACTGGTCTTGAATAGGACATCATCGATGAAGCTAGACTTCGGAATGGGTTGAGATCCGAGTCGAAACAACCTGCTATCTTGCAAATTCTGCTGAAATAATGGTGAATAAGTAAGGTTGCCTCATCGTCCAGATGGAATGTAGATGGCATGGAGATGGAGAATTTCCTGGTAATCAATTTAACTTTTGAAGGACTTGGGCGTCTCTGCTGTGTCAGGTCCAGCTTCAAATTTTCGGATTCATCCCTCCACTTCAGAGGTTTCTGATAACCAGGGCACAAGATTTTTTGTCGACAACATTGCTGACAAGCTGGGGAGACCAGGTCGCATTTTACCTACGTCGAGTATTATTAGCATCGCCCAGGTTACAGGAAACAAAGAGGTTCCCATACCCGTCGCCTCTTACATTGTTGGCATCCGGCACGAGACTTAACACGACGTGCTTCGGACATATCTAATTCTTTTAGAGTTTCGTTGAAATGCGAATATCAATACCGAACCGGAAAATTGTGTAAGGAAGTATATTCAGGTGTTTGAGAAATACCTACCCCGAATTGAGGGCGGGCAGACCACTACACGGGTTTACGCCCATCGCACTACTTCCCCTATTCGAGTTAGACTCCCGGTTAGGGATTGCGTATTAGGTCTCTATTGGACACTCCAAGTTTGACTGGGATGATCGCCCTAAACCCTGTCGTAATCTCTGGGCATCCAGATATTGAGGATGCTATTGTTTGAAACACATTTGGTCTCGACTTTTCTATGCCTACTGGTATCGGAGAAGGTTTAACAGCTTCAGTAAATAGTACCTAATTCAAAAAGACAAGGCAAGAAAGTCGATAGCATAGGTAAGTAGGCACAAAATAGGAAAGATATTGATATGTAATTCTCTTATGATATATAGGAGTGGAGTTAACCTCTAGAATTGAAAACATGTCACAGGTATATTTGTACATTCATTTTATTTGGTAGTCTATACACTATCAATCTAGGTGTCAGCTAATATCTGAAGAGCCTATGTACCTAGGTAAGCATGTATGTGCAATCATGGTATGTCGAGTTAGTATTTGCTAAAACAATTAGAATTTCCTTCTGGACTAAAAAATATCTTGAACTTCTGGGGTCATGTGATAACAGCGATCAGAATAAAGAAATAAAAGGCGTAATATAGCCATTTCATAAGGAATAGTAGTATTTGATATATATATCAAGCAAAGACTCGCCGATACCCTCGGCATTCTCACCTACTATTTACAGATTGCAGACTTCCAAAAGTTTGAAAAAGATGGGGTGCTCGAATACAAATGTCAGGCCATAAAAGTCACGCGCCGGGCTTTCTGGTGTAGCTTCTGTAGCTTCGTATAGTGACAAGCAGGTTACACATTCCAGAGTCATGCTGATGCAGCAGAGTATTGGATTTTGTACGGCTAGTTCATACGCTTAGTTTATATCAACCAAGTATTATACTTAGTATATCCTGGCTCGTCAAGGAAGCTCCACATCTTTTTTTCAAACTGTAGCATACGTTACAAATCTAATACCAAATACCATTCGTCCACCATTTACGGGATTACTTTCTACACACTTTCACTAAATACCACCCAATTCATCACTGATAGCATGATGTGCAACTTTCTGGTATGAAGATCTGGATCAAAAGTTTTGACATATACCGCTAACTTGAGGTAAAATAAGTCCATGTAATACAGAACACTAACCCGTATTACTAAACAATTCTGCGTTATCTCTCGTGAGACTTATCGAGCAAGCCATTGCTCAACATGTGAATATGAGATGAATAGGCTCAATGCTGCAGCGCTTTCAACCTTCATTTTTCTGATTCAAGTCTTATGTAATTATGTAATTCGCTCATGTAAACAATTTTGCACCGTGATGTGTGTAGTATGCTTTTCAAATCCTTGGTATTACAAATAATAACTGATGATTACCTCAAGAGGTAATCATCGGCCTAATGTTCGAAGGAGATTATGTTACCTTTCATCTAATTGAAAGTTAATTTCTATTAACCTGCATCTAATGAAAAATGCCGTGCACTTAGTCGAGGGAAATTTACTTTAATAGGCGAAAAGGTGACCAATGAGAATCTAACGCAGTGCCAGAAAGGGCTTCAGCCGCAGGTCAGGTGTTGCGGGGAATGTACAACTCCTGGAATGAGGCGCTAGTCTGGGCCGTTAGTTACATCAAAATCGTTAAAACTCTGCATAGAGTAGTACTGTACTGCATAAATACATGAAATGTAACTTCGTCGACCTCACTACCTGAGTTGATTTGTTTGCCTATTTTGGTAGTTTTGCTCTGCTCTACGGAGTGAAACAACTCCGTCTGAAGATGCAGTTCATCCGAAAAACAGGTATAAATAGTTGACGGATGTCGCAATAACGATACCATAGCTCACAAGCTTCATTCGCCATCTGAAATAAATCCAATACTTCATAGACTATTAAAAGGCTGTTTCTCAGGTACGAATAAGCTGTCGGCCCCGACAACTGCCAGTTGCATGTTAACCTTGTATTCTGACTCCAGAACTATCCACCATGCAATTCATCAAGTCCATAATTGCAATCACCTCACTCTTGAGCGTGGTCTCAGGTGCCGTTGTTGGCGAGGCTAGTATGTCCTACCCCTTTTAGATCTGTATAACCTAAATTAATAGCAAATCTTCGTGCTATAGGCTCCGAAGTTGATGTAGCGAAGTTGAAGCGCGATTATGATGTCCGTACGCTTCAAACTCGTGATATAGGAGCTAGGGACGTCAGTCCTTTCGAGTCGCTGTCCAAGCGTGCCTGTGTGAGCAATGGGTGTAAGTGCAAGAAAGTTAAACAGGGGCAGTATTGTGGGATGTGTGATGCTGTCACTGCATCGGGTGGCCAGGGAGCTCTGTACGGAACGGACATTTATGAATGCAGCCCATCTGGGGCCTGCTGCTGGTACGGTCCATCTAGCACTTGTGCAGGTTCTGTCGCAAATGACAAGAAGTACTGCCCCAAGTAAAGGCACCAAACAACGCGGTATTTCTAGCGCGAATGATGAATGTTCCTCCTCTGCCGCTCCGTTCCCCACTGTGTTCTAGTTACGACTGAGAACATTAACATGAGGGGCCAGGGGACGGAAGTGTGCTAGAATACCCTCTTAAAAATAAAGAATGAATTCTTGCTCAGTATCCTTCCACTGGCAAAATGCAAAGTGGTGAAATAGAAACGTCCACACGTTCTCACATGTTGACCAATTTTTTAAAAACCCCTTCTCGATATTGTCCGGCGGAAGACATTACATCTTTTGACTATTTGTTTTCAGTCTGATATTGCTTCCTTTTTTTTTTCAACTATTGAGTTTCTCACCCTCTGGTCAAGTTTTAAGGACCGTTGTCTTTATAGTGGAGTTCACGTGAAACCTACGCTCAAACTCCATTGCTGATGCCCAGCGAGAATGGTAAGAGTTAAAGGAACTTGAAGTGAGCTCTCCTCGGATAAGATTTTGTGTCATATTTTCTGGAACCTGGATATTACCATAAGTTTGGAAGTAGACAATGCTTAAGGTTGAATATCCTAATAGAATTTAAGAAAGCTCGGAATACAACCAGAAGAGCTCGCTTAGTCGATGCTAACGTGCAAAGTGTTTCTTGGCAGGCGCCTTGATATAACCCTGAAATCGTTGAGATACGAACGAGCTACCTAGTAGATAATGGGACTTTGATAAATGATTATTGGAGGTCTTTTTCTCGTAATTGACTGTTTCCACGGTGAGTTTTGCCTGACCCAGGGTAAGCGAGCCCCCTTAATGTTCATCGCACCTTTTGTCCAAATGCGGCTAGTGTGAGTTGCGATTGCAAACTTGACACGGCACTTTTGCAGTCCTGGCATGCATGCCAATGTATTCTAGTGCTTGAAAGACACTGAGGAAGGGTATAGTTGCGTAATGTGTAGGTTCACCGGACTTCACCTTAACGCTAGAGAAAGGCTATATATATCAGCTCGCCAACTCGTTCTCGTCCTTGTTCACTTTTCGGTCCACTATTGTCGTTCATACCTCATAGTTACCATTTCTGAAACTAAAATGGCATCAAATCTTCGCGAAAAGGAGATGCGTTTTATCACAACTCCCCCTCCTGCACCTCAAACATTGAAAACCAACGAAGCCTGTGGTGTCAATATCATCTCCGTAAGTGACCATATAATCATAAGCACAGCTCCTTAACTAAGAAGGTTTTAGACACCATCTATCAACTCTGGTATTCTTCCAGCGGATGGTCCTGGCAGAGAAGGCTTCTCAAACGTTGCACTGTTTTCACTCCTTACCATTACCCCATGCCTTCTTACCTATCTTCTTAACGGCAGCTATTTGCTCTGCCTACTCATTGCATTTCTCATCACCTTTCCACTTCTAGCTAGCTTCTGGTATCTATCCTCCCGCTTTACACCACCAAAGAATGGAAAAGTGAAGTGCCCCGGTCGACCCATCGAGCACTATCTCACTTTCAAAAAGGAGTCGGACAGTGTTAGGTATTGTGGAAGGAACAAAATACCTATGGAGACCTTCCAGGAAATGTACTTCAGAGGTGATGTCGAGTTCAAGGGTGATGCCCTGGAGGTATTGGAGTGGAGACATGATTGGGCGAACTTCAGGTTTACATTGAGCCTATTCAGATTCTTCTTGTTCTCGTTCGTACCTGAGGTAGTTATGCATACTCGATCTCAAGGTAAGAGTCTTTTGGATTGTTCTTAGTTTCGGTTTTACTAATACCTGGTAGATGAAGAGCAGGTGCGTGGCCATTACGATCGTGGCGATGACTTCTACGCCTGGTTCCTTGGACCACGAATGATCTACACATCTGGTATAATTTCGGATCTTGATAGAGAGGAAACTCTAGAGGAGCTTCAAGATAATAAGCTTGCGGTCTTATGTCAAAAGATCGGTTTGAAGAAGGGAGATAAGATGCTCGACATTGGTTGTGGATGGGGTACGCTAGCTCGCTATGCCAGCAACAAACATGGAGCGCACGTCACTGGCGTAACACTTGGTCGAAATCAGACTGCTTGGGGAAACTCGGGCTTGCTTGCTGATGGGGTTCCACAGGAACAGAGTAAGATACTCTGCATGGATTACAGGGATATCCCCAAGTCTACATATACTAAGATCACCTGTATTGAGATGGGTGAGCATGTTGGCATTCGCAATTTCGCGGGGTTCATGCAACGTATTTATGATTTGCTAGATGATGATGGAGAGTGTATAATCCAGCTGTCGGGACTGAGAAAAGCATGGCAGTATGAAGATCTCACATGGGGGCTGTTCATGAATAAACATATATTCCCTGGCGCCGATGCTTCGACCCCACTAGGATTCTATGTCGACAAATGTGAAGGAGCAGGATTTGAGATCAAGAACGTTGATACCATCGGTATCCACTGTAAGTCTGATCGTTTCTTTAGATATGGTACCATATTAGTACTAATCACATCTGTAGACTCAGCAACCTTATGGAGATGGTACAGAAATTGGCTTGGAAATCGCTCTAAAGTTGAGGCAAAGTACGGCGGTCGCTGGTTCAGAGTACACATAACTATGTTTCCTGAAGGCTGCATGATATACTAATGAAGAACAGATCTGGGAGTACTTTCTCGCCTCATCAACAATAATCTCTCGCCAGGGAAGTGCCACATGTTATCAAATTACTCTAGTGAAGAATCTTAATTCGACTCAGCGGACTGCCGGAATTCCTACCCAATTTGCTCTATCTCGTGCGATCACCGCCGAAAGAGAAAGAACACTGGGTGGGAAATAGAAGCTTGAATCTGGATGAGAAGACTCAAAATTCTCCTAGATCTGCGAATATCAGAAATATGCAGCCACCTGCTTCGGCGGTAAAGAAATAAAGGGTTGAATTAAACTCTGGCAAAGATGAGATTCGAATGGCAATTTTTCTCTGAAGTCAAACGGCATGTTATCCATCAATCTGAAAGCGAGGGCATCATAGGCTTTTATTGGAATGTATTTATGATACTTGAAACATCTCTACTGGTGTAGAACAGTTTTCGGTGATATTATGTTCAAACAAAGAACTCTACCAACTAGATGTGGTTAACTTCTTACAAACTTTTCCATCGTACATTACCATTCAATAGATATGAAGTCTCATTATTCATGAAATCAGAGGCATGGTGCTTCTGATGTTACTAAGCTTAGGTGTGAAATTGTACTTTTTAATTGTTTTCTTTATATCTCACCACTTTCGCCTTGCCAAGTTATACACTATACTCTTACGTTCCTTACCCAATACTTTTCAATCAATCACTTCCATGTGTCCTAACATAATGAGACGATACTACATATAAGCTATTTGAGGGATAGACTTAGCCTCCAAAGAACCATGAAGTATCACATTCTGTTATGTGTTACTTCCTAGCTCCATTTGTTAAGAGACTCATGTATTATTAGAAGAAATAACCACCCGTATTATTGAGACAAAAACAGAAATTTCCACGTCTTGAGGTATTGATCATTAATAGATAGATATCATCTGTTCAGCTTATAACCACATGGCACGTGATATAGATATGTACTTCTTGCCGGAATATTTCATGGTCTCAATTTATGGTTTCAGAGATGATAGCCAAAATTTTTAACACTTGGTGTTTTACCTGTATAGAAATATACTCAAGCTGACCAATGAGGTGCACGTTCTATAATGGGATATGTATTCACGTGATACTACTCGTTTGCTGAAAATAGATGTGGCTGGTTTGACGTCTCTTCTTTCTATTTTAGCAGACGATTTCTGTTCCAACCAACCAGCGATATTCGCCTGAAGAGCCATTTGGAGGTCCTGTTTGAGAGCCCTATGGGCGCATGAGGTGGTTTGATTGTTTGAGCCGGACTGATCCGTTTTACATATGCAATTCGCAGTATGTCTGGTAATGAGAATCTGTTGATCTACTATTATCTAGGCGCTGTAATACATTTTGAAACGCCCTAAGAGTCTCTTAGTATTTGTATATTCAGAAGCATATGGTAATGTAATTCTAACGATGTTGTATTGCATTGAGTCCAGCGCGGTTCATTGTTGCTTCATTGTTTTCTTTGTTAGTCCCCTTTGGTGTGCTTGCTGCTTTGTCTTCCTTCGCGATGTTGTTGTTTGACCGTCTTATGTTCTTTTTCAAGAACTCTCAGCTTGGGCTCTTGGTCTTCAGAGTCTATGGGTAGCGTTGGTTGGTTGTAGCCAAGACAAGGCTGTGGGATCAGTATGCGGGTGAACTTGTACCTATTCCAGGTGCTGTGTCAACCAACGAGAATATTCAATCTACTCAGTAAGCTTCAGATGGCGTACATGGTAGGTTCAGCGGGGTATATCCTGGGTGTCAAGCGAGCTCCACCAGTGGTTTCTAACAAATGCTAGAAGATGGGAATAGCTTCAAGGCTGATTATGCACCCCATTGAATGGCACCACGTCCCGTAAATGTTAGCACGCTAGTAAAGAAGTAATCAGTTGTTTTAAAAGTTCGTAGCTTATCTTTATCTGCTTATCGACAAGGCGGTCACTTTCGGACTGAACTAAGTTTAGCGTTGCGAGAGCCTTCCTCTCCTAGACAATGTATTGCCCTTGTCCTGTTTTTGTCCTCTTTATTCAAAGCATTCACAGTTGAGTTTTGAGATATCAGATGGCTTTGAATATTGGCTTTTGATTCTCCGCCGCTCTTCTGTGCTCATCTGCATAATGTTCTCTGTACAAAACCTTCCAGAGCATCTGCTCCTCACAAACAACTTGAGTAGTTCCAGATCCGAGCTAGAAAATCAATGCACAAAGCGAGGTGTTGATCCATCACCAACTTCAATACCTTTGCGACTAGAATTCAAGCCCTCCGATAGACGAAAGACACACCAGCTGAACAAGATGGGCAGAAGTAGGTTGCAAGAGCACCAGCTGCTACACCGTCGAGCCCAGAGTCTACCCGAATACCTCCATTTGGCTAGCAACGATAATCTTTATCCTTCCACAGCGTCTGTGGAACACATTGCTCCATTAGCTAACGACGGTCCCAACGCCGATCTTGAAGGCAACTACACTCAGCTTCCCGTAGATCAAGACCCAAATTCTCGTCCAAGTTGCTTCCGCAACATGATTGAAGAGATCGTTTTTATTTTTACGGTAATGATGGCCACAGCATCCACTACGTTTATACAAGGGGTAATTGTTATCAATACTGCTTTAATTGGGAAGGATCTGAGAATGACAGAGTCACAAATCACCTGGATCTCGGCAGCAGTTGGGTATGTCATTTGTCTACAACCAGATTCTCAAACTAACGTAAGTACAGACTTGCAAGTGGATCCTTCATGCTGTTTTTCGGGAAGACTGCAGACCTTTTTGGTTGCAAATCTCAACTCAGCTATGGCATGGCTTTTCTTAGTCTCATCTCTTTCATTACCTTCTGGACACCAAACCCATTATCCATGAACGTACTATGTGGCTTCCTTGGTCTTGGAACTGCAGCAGTCTCTCCTCCTGCTATCGGTGCTCTTTTCGCAATATATCCTGAAGGGAAACGTCGCAATAAGGCCACCGGTGCTCTAGGATCCGGGAACCCAGTAGGCTTTATCTTAGGAAGTATGTCATCCGGGCTGTCTACCAAGATATACGGGTGGCGATCATCTTTTATTGTCATCTGCATCTTCTTCTTTATAATGGCCCTGCTTTCTTCCTGGACCATGCCCATACTCCCACCACGTGGCAGTAAGAAGACAGAGTTTAAACAATTTGACTGGTGGGGCACGTTATTTGTCATTACTGGAATGGCGCTCCTATGTGCGGGTTTAACGTTAGTTTACAATCCTTTCCCAGCCATATAAACTAACCTCTGTATAGTCAGGGGCCTGAGAAAGGTTGGACATCAATTAAAGTACTTGTTACACTAGTCGTAGGAGTTTTGTGTATAGTGGGGTTTGCTGTTTGGGAACATATTTACAAGTTTCCACTTCTAAATCCGAAAGTGTGGAAGAATAGAAACTACACTCTATGTGTGCTTTGTAAGTTATCAGGTCTGGAAATTTTCACATTTTCCACAGTACGTGCAAAGTGAAGAGACTCACTAACTTGTGCCACAGCTACATTTTTCGGATATATGTCTTTTATTACCAACCAGTTTTGGATTAGTTTGTATATGCAACAGGTACAGAATCTCCAGCCCATCATAATTGCTGTGCGCCTGTTACCTCAAGCCATCGCTGGAATTCTCTGGAGTTATATTTGCCAGGCCCTTGTTCACCGTATTAACGGGACCATTCTCATGGGCATTGGTGGATTGGCATACTTTGTTGGAGCCCTAATCCAAATCTTCATCCGACAAGACACATCATACTGGCAGCTTCTATTTCCCGCTCTAATCATCACGGTACTAGGTGCTGATATTCAGTTCATTGTTTCAAATGTATGCGCCTTCTCATATTTACGTACTTCCTGCACTGGTGTCATTACCATCGTTTAACATTTTGCTGTGTCATGGAATATCATGAATTTACCATGTCAACTAGTCTGCATCGTAAATCAACCAGCCATGCTAACTGGCTGTAGCTCTATGTTTCGAAGCAGATGCCCACACAATCGGCACTTGGGGCTGGTGTTTTGCAGACATCAATGCGGCTCTCTGTTTCACTTGGTTTAGCTATTACGACTGCAGGATATAGCTCGAGTATTTCTACTCCCGAAGCTCACAAAGACGTAACTTTTGCTTTTGGGAGAGCATATATCTGCTCTATCGCTTTTGCAGCTATAGGTCTTATTTTTGTACCTTTCATGCGGATAGGAAAGCAAGGCTCTCCAGTCCTTGAAAATGAAAAACATGAGGACTTGGTTGCTATAGAGACAGCAGCCTCGCGTCCTCAATCGAGAAATTATCGAGATAATGGAAGTCAAACTCAGGACAGCTATATGGGGTCGTTTCTCAGCAGTACTGCGAGTAACTCTAGTCTGACCAGTCACCTAACACAAGGCACTTATGGGAGTCAGGCTTCATATTTTCCACGGTGGAGCTGGGAGAATGAATCGGATCACAGAGATCAGCGAGACTTTGAGGAACAAGTTACGTACGAAGTCTGCATCAAATGTTCGAAGTCGCGGAAGGTCAACGTCCAGCGAGATTCATACCGCAATGCTCCAATAATTGAGCCCCGTTACGAGTATACGCTCACGCCAGTGGTTGGAGGATCTAGTTATTTGACCTACGACTCCTCATATCATGACCTGAATTCCGATTAGATGGCACCTAACAGTGATATTGACTCTGTACGCAAAGGCTATCTTAATTTCTATGGTAATGCAAATAAAAGATGGTGGAAGTGTTACCTTGTTGAATCGGAGTTTTGACTGGGTTTGCATAGCGATGGAGTTCAGCTGAATGTTGGTGGTAGACTTGACCAATTTGGGTGACATATGATTCACCTGATGGTGAACACATGGCAACACATATAAAAGACCTTGCTATGTATTAGTCAATCTTGGAGTAGGGGTACGATACTAATGAGCTGCGAGAATTATTTTGTACTGAGTTATACCTGCGGATATGCGGATAGGCTGTTATCATATCACCTGGAAGTATCAAAACTTTCCCTGAGGTTGGATGTCTTTGCATTAGCAATAGCCCAATTAGCTTTAATTGAGAGGAGAGCTAGAAAGTCAACGCTCGGTGTCCTACACTGGTAATTCTCTTATTTGCTGACTTTGAAGTATTTGTGTTCACTTATGCCATGTGTTAAGTCGGTACTTGTTTATTAAGTCGTGGTGACAATGTAATACACCCTATTATATGTATGTATGGCAAGTCTTGAGTTCATTTCCGTCACTTCGCAGCGCTGAAACCAGTTTATTGCTTACTTAATGACGCATACCCTTCCTTCTTAGCTTCTGCAATCCCCTTCCACTTCCATTGTGCTATTGGGACTTGAATGCCGCCACTCTCAGCATCCTGGGAAATGACCGCACAGTCTTGACAAAATACATGTGTACAACGCGCGAACATGCACCTGTGTTGAATCTTTGTAGCAACCCATTCCCATTTCTCTGGGCAATTGTATGTCTACACATACGAGCCCCGGTTAGCTGTTGCTTCGACACCATGCCCCAAAGGATACGTAGAAGGGATTGGGCGATGGAAACGGTGCCTTACGTTGATTCCATAACGATCACACTCACAGCATTTCCATCCTTTCCTGATAACCACAAATACCCGCCCTTTCTCCAAGCGCTCACAGATAATCTTCGTATCTTCATCTGTGGAAATTGCAATTGACGAGCAAGCATTCGGGTGATTGCGGGCTGTAGGATGTATCTGTGCTGGGGTAACTTTGCGAGTCGGTAGCGTGGTCGTGATGAATTTCGGGTGTTTAGAAAATACGGAAACCATATTCTGGCCTGCAGCTGTGCGAGTCACTGAAGGGCCGTCCAAGGCTGATTCAGTAGACCCCCCCGAATTAGTTGTTGTTGAGAAAAGGGTGACTCCAATTGATTTACTGAATTGGAGATTGAAGGTTCAGCTATCTGAGCAACGGATTTTGACGTGCCGAGTTTGAGATCCCTCCGAACTGCCGACCGATGGACCAGCCGAGATGTAATTGAAATTCGAAGTGGAGGAGGGGTATTGAGTGTATGTGGTGTCTTTAGTGTGTATGGTGTCTTTAGTGTGTATGGTGTCTTTAGTGTGTATGGTGTCTTTAGTGTGTATGGTGTCTTTAGTGTGTATGGTGTCTTTAGTGTGTATGGTGTATTGAGTGTGTAGGGCGTGTCGAGTATATAAAAGAAAGGTCTGATCGAGTGCTCTGACAACTCTACGCGATTTAAGCAATTGATGAGAATGGGATGCTTCGAGTGTCGTGCTTACAATTCTTCCTCTCCATATTGTGGTAAAGAATGATGATATTGTGTCCTTTTCAATATGATGCTCATGCATTGCATGAGTTCTGATATATCAACTAAGCCACTTTGATACAATTTTCGCAGCTTTGGTTGTATAATAGTACCGCAACTTGCATGAATGGGTCTGGCAAGGCGCCGCTAAGATTGAAGAAAGTATTGCTACCAGAATGAATCTAGAAAATTCACTCCATTACATGTATTCGCTGAGAAGCTGCCTAAGCTTAATTGCTATACTTTCTCGCGCATTTTATCTCTTCATTTTTTTTTTAGATGAGTATTAGACAAAAACTACACATATTGATATCCTTCTTGCCTTTTGGAAAGCATGCTATAGACTCTGGTAAGCTTCTTGTAAATTCGTTCAATTTTCGCTTAACCCCTTTTAACCCCTGTCCGCCCGCCCATCCAACAGAAGACTCACATACCTTCGAGGTATGATTTGCAGTACAACTGGCACAATCAAATTAAATTATTGAAAATCTCCAAATATAGAGCGTGTACACGCTATATTCTTCCATTACCATATCATGTTTCAGAAAACGAACCTCCAGGGCGAGGCGAATAATGATAAAGCGCCGATAGACGAAGAGAAATGAAGTTTAACCGAATTCATATGCACTTTAGCGACCACAAAATTCAATATCACATGCCCAAGTCAGTAAACACATAGCCAGGACCAACTACTTTATTGGACTACCTACTACGCATGCTCTAAGCATTCGCAGCCAATCAGCCCAATCATACGTGTGATTAACAGTATCAATCATCTCGTGTCAACGTCGTTGTGATGGAGTCCATAGCCGGCTCCCTCCCAAAACAGAGAGACAAAGCATATAAACATCCCCGAAACTTCACATTACTGTAAAAACCTTCCATCGCACCACGACCTTTTTTCCTGAAATAAAAAAAGAATCCCATGCACGGAGAAGACTGCTTTTGGAGGCCAGACCGATCAGAAAAAAGAGAGCAGGACGCACGTAGCCATTGTAAAAGACGAGTTTTTTTTGTTATATGATAAAACAGAAGGAAAAAGGAAAAGTTATTGTTGGGAAAACAAGCGCCGAGGTTTGTGTTGTCAATATACAAATAAGGCCGAAGGTGTATTTTCTCTCGTTTGCTCAGGTCGAAAAATCCTCAACATGTTGCCAGCAAGCCACCCTTTCAGTAATGCCCGGGGTATCTTCTTTATCCTCGTAAGATCGTGTGCGCCTCTTCCGTGAAGTTAAGTCATCATATTATCTCGTTCTCGATGCTAGTACCATTCGTCTTCGGTCTTTGTTTGTATGATCGCAGGCCAGGACTTAGTTTGGGCATTGAGCCTGGACGTGACCAGGTTGCTTGCACTTGTAGCAAGTTCGCTCTGAGGAGGTCTCGGATGGGCAATCCCGGGAGAGATGTCCGACTTCACCGCAGTTGTAGCACTTTTGGCCTTGGGTGCAGTCACCTGTATTGTTAGAACAAGCAAAGGGATGGGAGACGTAGAAACCTACGAGACATGTGGCCGTAACCACCGCAGGAGTAGCAGGTTTGTCCACCTTGACCACCGCCACCACGTCCACCGAATCCACCACCGTAACCACCCTGTTGACCACCGTAACCACCACCGCCTTGTTGTCCTCCATATCCACCAGCCTCTGGGCAGTTACGGGCAATGTGACCGATCTTTGAGCACTGTATTGATTCTTAGTACGATCCAGGGTTCAAATCAGCAACTGCAAGACTTACCTTGTAGCACTCTTGGGATCCACCACCACCGGATGAGAATCCACCGCCTCCACGTCCAGCTCCCTCGGCAGCTGGGTTGGTGCAGTCACGAGAGATGTGACCTGGTTGACCGCACTTGTAGCAAGTCTTGTCCTTTGGTCCCTCTGGGCACTCACGGCCTTCAATATCAATTAGCGAAAGCTTTGAGGATAATAGTAGGTAACTTACTCATGTGTCCTTCACCTAAAATCGCACAATCATATCAGTCTCATATTCAGGGCAAAAGCGTTTTTCGTCACTCACCACCACAGTTGTAGCTGTTGTAATTAGCAATGTTCATCAGACAAAAGGTAAAGAGTACTCACCACTTGGCTGGGCCACGGGTTGGGCAGTCACGAGCCTAAAGGAGCGTTAGTTTGCAGGATCGTAGCATGGTATCTGCCACCGAGATATATACCTGGTGAGAAGCATCGCCACCTAAGTCAAATGTATTAGCGGATGTTGGAATAGCGATAGACGTTCCGGCAGTCTGTAACTGGTAAAGGGAATGTGAAATTGGAACTCTGCGTCCGTATTCAACAGCATTGGAAACTGCTAGATTTCCCTCACCGTACCCTTCCAAAATTCGCCACTTGGCCTGGCGGTACATTGTTTGATAAGAGAATGCTCAAAAAGCTGGTGAAATACCCGGCAGTAAAACCGAATGTACTCCTCGCAGCTTCTAGGCATCAAGCGTGGGTTTTGAAGTGTTGTGCGAGGGAAATGTAGTGAGATTGTGTAGCGTTCAACTCACAGTTGTAGCAACCACGGGCTGGTGCTTGTTGTCCTCCTCCGTAAGAATCCATATTTAGATTAAGGGTAGAGTTTCTAGTAGGAAGAAATGATTGTCAGCCTGAATTCGAGGTATGAGTGTCTTCGCAGACTCGGTTGCTCTATACTGAAATACTGCTTTTAGGGGAGCAGGTGGGGTAGAAGGCGGGACGGTGAAGGAAGGAAATCGAGAAAAGCGTACTTTGTAATTTGGGATTGGTTGGTAGAGCGAGTATGCGAGATACAGCGGGTGAATTGGACTAGCAAATAAACTTCAAAGACGAAGTTCTTGTTGTGTGTTGCGGGTTTGAGGAATCAAGTGCAGAGATGTAGAGATTTCAAACAAATGGATTCCCGCCAAAAAAGTTCGGCTGGCGCTTTCGCTTTGTGGCCAAGAGCCAAGCTAGCTTGTTGGGGACGCTGAGTGGCCGAGATTCATGGTGGGGTTCTGTACCTACAGCACGCTAGTGACTCGGGTTTGTGTTCTGTTTCTGACGGAGTTCTGAATTGGTCGCTGAAAGGTAACGGCACAACACTTTATATCCTCACCTGCTTGCAAGCAGGAGGACGACGATGAGCACGTTATACCTCAGAGCAAGAGGAATGGCTTGCAACTGGCTGCATTTCTGAGCAGCAGTTCTGCATTGCCTCCTGCCACTGAGAGATATAGAGATCTCTCCGTCGTTCGTTGCGAATTAGCACTGGTCCCGGCACTGCATATCTGCTGTGCTGCCCACCCACGACATGTCGCCCCGAGGTGTCAGATCCAACTCCGGCCAATGCTCACGGTAGCGCCAGTAACGCCAGTGGTATCACTTCATCTTGCATGCACTTTGGTCCTGCGGCTCCTTGCAGTGGGAGGGTAGAGCAGCATGGTTCAGGGTATGAGAGGGAGAATCATAAAAGGGGAGGACATTACGGTGCTGCACCTCCTTGCAAACACTTATCGCTACCCTCTGGCGCGCGCCTTCCCCGCGTATATTGAAGACTTCCAAGAATATGGAGATTGAGAGCTGGCCGAATGAGCTCCAGAAAATCAAGCACCGTAGGCACAGGAGGCACGCGCCCTGGAGCCTTTGTCAACAAAACGAGGCCCAAGAATGGATGAATAGATACCTGAGCCATGCATTTCCCCGTTCCCAATCGGGTGCTTACCTCTTAGCGACTAACCATCAGAATTCTAAAGTTGCCTTGAGTCTAAAGCAAAGAGAACGTTGCTTTTGACAGCGGAGATGGAGAGCATCCTTTTCAGCACACTAAATGGATTTATCCTGACTTGAATACCTACGAGATGGGTAGAAGCTCCATGCAGTCCGGACTGCTCTATCTATTTATTCGTGTGCTAGCCTCCTAATAGCTTCCTTCTTTCTTCTTTATTAACTTCCTTTCTTCCTTCCTTTTGATAGTGCAAACAGACAATAGGCTTTCGGACATCCGACCTAACATGTGGTGGAACGTGGCAATCCTTTGCTCTGTGGCCTGTGAGATTTACTCAAAATTAGCAAGACCTTCCTTCCGACCCAGCTTTACCTGCTTCTGACTCATATCCCAAAGGCGAAAGCACCAGAGTTGGCATGATTATCATATTACAGAGATAGATGGACTTTGTTGCAAACAAAACTGATGGTATCACGACTTGTAAATATGTAGCGATTAATCTCCTCAAGTAGTGTGAGAAACGATCTCAGTGTCTTGGAAGTATTAACGCGTCAGAGATGCCTAACTCGTAGCTCAAAACAGAACGTTGGATGCGTTTGTGTTACAACACCCTTCCCATATTACTAATCCAGCATTTTAATTATGGCACGTGCGATTGAATCATCTGATTTAAGAAGTAGAGGCAAAGAATGCTTGCCGCCTCCGTTCAGTTGCTCAGACTCCATACAACCACTGAGATTGAGATGAAGCGCGCAAATCGCAAGCAAGGCATACTTCGAATGACTCTAGGACTTTGGTAAACACCCGTGAATCCTTGCCTGAAGACGCACAGTCGCCTAGCGGGAGCATCTTTTACCATCACTTGTAGTGCACTTTAGACCTAATTTGGTCATGCTATTCTATCTACGTCTACTCAAGATTGCTTTGGAAACACTACAGTCTCGACATATCCTATCTTTTCTCTTCATAGATACTATTGACGTTTAGTAATTTGTTTATACTAAGAACAGGCGCGATCAAATATACAACTTTTCAGTCCTAACTGAGGTGATACAAGGCAATTATTGTCTATATATCAAGTGCATCATCTCGGCAACTAGTTTAGTAGCACAATCGATAGTATTTCCTATTATATTACAAGCCTACTAGAAGTAAAATCTATCCTATCCTATCGGTCTAATCATTCCAACCACACGTGAAGAACAATTAATCCCATTATAAGCATGACAAAGTAGACTGTGCTTTAAAGTCGACCACGCAACCTATTATTTCTTTCACGAAACAACGTCCAATGCCAGCCTGGAGCTTGCAATGAATATACTCTTTTACCCCGCTCGTTCTAGGAATCAAGTGCTATGCTGCCACGGTTCAACTTATCTCTAAAGTCGGGCGCTGCTATATTTATCTTTCTTTCAACTCCATCATCAGATAAATTAAACCCACGTGCTGCGCCACGTTCAAACAGTTTCCATACACAAATGTCGAAAATAAACCGCAACCTCTCCAATTCTTACCCACTCACGTCCCTGCGTCCTCAGGACCAATTCCCAGATCCATCCACACTGACCTATTGTATAATATATCCAGGACTAGCACGGAGTAAAACCCACGATTGCTATACGACGGCCCGAGCCGGCTAAGTTCTTCTTTTGTCTCCCACTGGTCAATGAGATTGACTTACATGCCAGTAATTGGAGAGTACGGATGGGATATATATTGAGGATACACTGGCTACTATATCTGATTACATGAATTGATTGATGTCACTATTCTGGATATTCTCCGAAAGTCAGATAGGCCGAGATCTTCAGGGTTAACATGGCAGTAGTGTGGCTTTGCTATGGATGGTTCCAGATACATATGGCGCCAATCCTTTCAAAAATCGATATGGGACAAGACAGCACACGATGGTAATTCCAACACCTCGTTCAAATATACAACAGGGTCTCAGCGAAACATTATGTAGTGAATGTGGTATGTAACCTCCGTATACATCATATTTTTGTGGTATAAAAGCCAATTTCATATAGCTACCCCTTTGCAAGATACGCAATTATGGGGTATGACATTTCAGACATGCTATGTTTGGGCTCGACCAAGTCATAAACTCAAACCCTGTCAAGAATGTCTCAAAAGTCATAATACGTCAAACACCATATACAACGCAACGTACTTCGAACCCTTTTTCGATTATTGTGGAGCATCACTACCAACCACTAGTTTTCCCTCTTCCACAGATTCGCCTCCACAACCAACAGCGCCGTCAAGAAGATTGAGCTTAGTCAACAGGGGCGCAGAACTGGTCACCGAACCTTCACAAGCATCGCAAACCTCGTCACTAAGTACGCGATCAGCTTCATCGTCGATTTTCACTGAAAGCAGCACACTGCCCAAGAGCACAGTACCTTCCCCGACCCCAACAAGCACTGACACTGTTTCATCAGAGGACTGGGTTTTCCTCAGTGTGTTTGGGCCTGTCTTCCTTATAATTTTCTTAAGCGTTGTTATTGTCAGTCTATCCTTCAAACGTATCACTCTCTGGCGACAAAAATTGAAGTTACAAGAACAAGCGCTGAAGGAGCTAAAGGAAAGGGAGACGAGGGTACAGTTACACGGAGAGAGTGTGCAGCGGGCAGAACTGGGTGGTAAACTGGAGTTTGAGATGGAGGACAAGGGAGTAACAGCGGAAGTGGAGTGTGAGAGTTGGAAAGCAGAACTGCCGGCTAGGGAGGTGGTGGGCGTGGAATTGGCTGGTATAGAGAAGGTGAGGCGGAAACCGGTTCCTGCGAGGAGTGACAAAGTTATAGATAAAGGGGAAACACTCGGAGTATGGGCAGGCATTGGGATTGTTGCACGTTAACTCTACTCATAATTCTAATCCATTTCTCTAGTAGTTGTCATATATAAGTGGAGATCGAGTTGCAGTGGTCAATAGATGAAAATGGCCCTTCCAATTGAGTTCCAAAGGACTCATGGGCTAACCAAGAGTATAAAAATAATGCTTTTCCGATATACCCACAGGCTCAGTTTAATCCGATGCAAGGACGCCGTTTCACGATGATGTTCCTACCTAAAAAGGGGAAGTGGGGGCACTTAGCGAGGACTGAGACAGAATCCTAGATTTTACAAGTTGCTTCCACGCTTCCAACAGAAGAGACAAATGTTACTACGTGGCAACTAATATGCTAGAAATATAGTTATTCTTCTTGCTATATATAAGTGGTTTCCTCGAAACTCCGACACCAACTACCGGAACATTATTTGGAGCGTCACATAATCTAGTATGAATGAGAAGTAACGATAAAGACTCCTCTTGAGAGATTGGCTATCACGGTCAACGTAGTAGCCAACAGATTGTTCGAATGGAATTAAATGTTTCTAATTCAATATACAAGAAACGGGGGGTTGATCCAAATGGTGCTAAAACCCCCCTGAACAAGAATGCCGTAAAGACCAGGGTATCCTATGTTTTCCCATCTAACACAATGCTTTGTTCCCCAAAACAACCATTTCCAATTGGTGTCGTATCATAGTAAATATAACAGAATCCATGCATACCCTACTTCTCACTGAAGTTCTGAGACTTCTTCGATGATGTTAATAATGAGCAGAGTTTTTCCAACTCCTAGCCTGGTATCCGACCATATCCCAATTACTCTTTAATGCTTTCTGCAAGAGCAACTTCTTCTTTCTTTCCAAACGCCCATCCCATCCAACTTGCTCGCTTAGCATCCATACCTTCCATCATACTGGCTCTTCTTGTAGTCTCTGGATTATCTTGCACCAATCTCAAGGGCCTTGGCTTATTTCCAGAGAACTGTGTCGCCTTCTCTTCTTTCCTCGGTGGGCTATTACCTGGAGTGTTTACTTCTCCACTGTCACCACTAGTACTAGACGTCTCACTTCTCATCCCTGGGAAATTACCAGCGACAGATTGCGAGCCTACGCTTGGAATGCGGGAAGCTGCATTTGGATTGCCGCCAACAGCTGGTGGTGCAAAGAAAGATTGCGATTGTCGAGGTGTTTGTGGACCATGTATAGGTGGCGAGATTTGTCCGTTGCCTTTGTACATTTGATTTACTACGTTTGCTGCACCGCCAGTGTATTGCTCGCTCTTTGGTCTTCCCGTACGAACACTCGACGAGCGACTTACGCCGAATGGGATGCTTGGTGCTTTATCAAGTTCGTTGACTGCATGCTGGTTGGATGATGGCATGTAAGATTGTGGACGAGGTCTTCTCGTTGCGCCCATAGCAACTGATTTTGCCCGCTGGAGAATTGAGGCACCAGAAGCCTGCTCAGGCGGTGGTGGAAGATCTTTATGTACGTTCGCCCCTGGTTTGAATTCAGAAGATTGATCCAAGATAGCTTCAAAGTCTTGGTGTTGGAGTAAGCGCTCAATTATCTTGTTGATGTATAATGTTAAAGCTTTGTTCTCTGCCTTGGATGCTTTGAGATCGTTCTCCAATCGTCGAGACTTCGAATCTCCCTCCCCATCCTCTTCCTCCGTTTCCGCAAGTTCGTCTGCAAGACTAGCACCCATTGGTCTACCTTCTAGAGCATTTAACGCAGCTGTGTTTTGCGCTGTACCCATGAACTCGCTATGATGAAATTCTCCTCCCAATGTCTTCTGTGATAAGAGTAATTGGTAACTTTCGTTGTCCTCTAGTAGCCTAGCGTTTGTCATGCGTGCTTCGAGGAGCAGTCTTTCGACTTCGTGCATTCGTCCACCACCCATATTCTCGGACTCGACTAATTTGATTTGTGCCTCTGCCAACTCCAGTCGAAGAGACTCGATTAATTTGTCTTTCTGAAGAACTAGTTTCGAATTGTTTCGAGAGTCGCTACGATTCACTCCAGCTGCAGGAGCGAACTGACTATCAAAGCCAGGCGAGGAGTTGTTTGCTGGATAGTTTAGTATTTGCTTTGTTATAGAATATATTAGAACTTACAACGACGAGATATTCTACTTTCTTCATCCATGTTGTTTCTTTGGGATAAAGAATCCTTCAACCGCTGGATTATGACCTGCATTTCTTCCTCTCGATTCGCAGACTCCTCTCTCTCTCTTGTCATTGCACTCCTCTCAGCCTCATAGATGGATTCCATTTCACGCTTCTGCCTAAGCGCATCTCGTTTTTCATTCTCCAAGGTCTCCAGTCGCTCATCACTCTCATGTAACCTGTCCTCTAGTCTTTCTTGTTCTTGTATTGCCTCATCCAGTCTCAATTGTAAAACCTGAGCCGTCTTTTGAAATTGCTCGGAAGCTGTTTCGGTCTTGTGCAGCCGCTCTTTAAGATCATCTAATATGGCCACTGTCTCAGCACGAGCATCATCTTCAGCAGAATCTACTGGGATACTGCTGCTGCTCAGATTTGATGCGCCAGCACCTGGCCGTTGTAAAGCTGATCGTGCAGAGATACCACCACGTAGTGATCTAGTCCGCGACAAGCCATTTGAAGGAGGAGTTACTGAAGGCGCAGGGGAACGCGTTGACCCTCGGGATGGAGAAGCTGGTAGTGGCGAATCTGTTGAAGGTGGTCTCCGCCCTGCTGAAGTAACAACTGGAGGCTTCTTTGTTGCTGACATCTTGAATGTAAAGAATAGACGGTTCCCGTCTTAGGTTTGTTGTGGTGGTAGGATTAAGAGCTGATGTTACTACATCCAAGACTTTTGCGATAAGGTTAAGGTTGATTGGGCTGATCTATTCTTACATGCAGGGCGCAGTAGTACAAAGCTAAATGTAGCCTCCGTCAAGTCAAGTCGCGTTTCCAGTGTAGATGTATATCAAAGAGAGAAAGTGTGAGGTGGGTTAAGAAATACGTGTTCCCCCTATTACTCGTGTGCTATTATTGTTGTTTATTATTGGCGTCGGAACACAGGCTTGGAGGTGTGGCTCTGATTCAATCCCGGCTGTTTTGCATGAACCATATCTTGTTTCCACTTTGCAGCATGGATCTGCCTGAAGGAATATAGATCGAGCAATTGCATGAAACAAATAAAATGACGCCGTTTTGAAGATTGTGAAGAGCCAGTCACTACAGAGAAAATGGGTGTTGCAGTAGAACTAATATGAGTAGCACTCAGGGCAGCGGAATATAATATACGTCCATCTTTGTATCTTATAGAAACAGAATCAAGGCCATGTATATTCTTCACAGTCCAACATGTAAATTATATTTTATCAAATTGAAACTATTCAATAATCTGTCAAATAGATGTTAGTTGGTCTACAATGTCACATGATCAATACAGGACGGGATCATGAGGAATTTCGTGCCTCAGGCATCCATACCGGCTAAGTGGAGTCTGCTACCCACACAATTATTTTTTTGTCTTCAAGTATTCTCCAAACCAAAGCAATCGCCGGAGAGCATCAATCGACCACCACTTACAAGATCAACTCGATATCTTGCGCTTTACGATGGCACCAGCAGTTAAGAAGGCAAAGAAGAGTGCCGACTCCATCAACTCGCGCCTTGCGCTTGTTATGAAGTCTGGCAAAGTCACTCTTGGATACAAATCTACCCTCAAGTCCCTCCGCAGCGGAAAGGCCAAGCTCGTCATCATTGGTATGTAGACTGCAGAAGATATACTCTCATGGACTTTTTGCTGACTTCAGTTGTAGCTGGCAACACCCCACCTCTCCGTAAGAGTGAGTTGGAGTACTACTCCATGCTCTCGAAGACCAACGTCCACCACTTCAACGGAAACAACGTAAGTCCTACCATATAATATTTCTTCCAACGACGAGATGCTTCGGTGTCTCTGAGGGACCACCCAGAGATAAAGTCGCATGACTTTGGAGGGTAGATAACTGACGAGAACCGAACCAACAGATTGAGCTCGGAACTGCTTGCGGAAAGCTCTTCAGATGCTCCACCATGGCTGTCCTTGAGGCTGGTGACTCTGACATTCTCAGTGGACAAGCTGCTTAAGTGCAGTTTGGCTCTGACAGTGGTGGAATTGAGGGACTGTGATATAGTACAACATTATGACATTGGCTCTCTGCTATATCTGCCTTATTGGCGTAGCGGAAGACACTCTTCATATAGCCAAATCAATGACTAGGTTCCATCCAATTTTGACTTCAACGTAATTGTTTTTTTGGGTCAACAAATAACCCATTACCATTGTGTTTCTAATGTTGGTGATATCGCTATTTCAAAAAAAATGCCTAGCTTGCTTGTGGTCAGTTCCTGCGAATCCTGTCACGTTATAATATATATTGGTGGAGAATTTAATTCATTGTAAATGACAAATCCTGTTTGAAATATAAGAGTCATTTCCCGAATAATCATATTATCTGACTTTGCCATTCCGTGCCATGATAATTCCATAGCTCTAGTCAGAATTATGTCGGTCTGAGTCACCGGTCGGACATTCTACAAAATCCGTTGTGCGGATAGGGTTACAAACCTTCGCTAAGCGACTTGGCGTTTTACTGATTTCAAAGCGGGCCAACCTCATAAACATCGACGAGCCCTCGACTTTGCAACTCCATCTCACCAAATACCCAACGACACGCCAACTCGAAATCATTCAAGATGGCACGCCGACCAGCAAGATGTTACCGCTACTGCAAGAACAAGGTGCGTGGAGCTCGCGTTTATGGCCTCAGAACGTTATTGATGCCATGGGGGAGTAAATCCTTCACTTCGCCACTTGGAGCGGTGGAAATTCTCTCATGGGCGCATCGCGATGCTTCTGAAGCTGCGAACTATGATTATAGGCTCGAGACCGTGAATTAACAAATTCTATTAGCCATACCCTAAGTCCCGATTCAACCGTGGTGTTCCTGACCCTAAGATTCGTATCTTCGATCTCGGACGAAAGCGCGCGAACGTCGATGAGTTCCCTCTGTGCATCCACATGGTCTCCAACGAGTACGAACAACTGAGTTCCGAGGCTCTTGAGGCTGCCCGTATTTGCGCCAACAAGTGAGTAATTTTTATCACTCTTCAATGACGATTTAGCGGGGTATCTTCGAAAGGGATCAAGTGGCAGTTTTAGAATGCACATGGGACAAGAGCGAGGAAGGACAGCACACATGAATTACAGAACTGACACGCAATAACAGGTACATGGTTAAGACCACCGGAAAGGAATCCTTCCATCTCCGTGTCCGTGTCCACCCATTCCACGTTGTCCGAATCAACAAGATGTTGTCTTGTGCTGGTGCCGATAGATTGCAAACCGGAATGCGTGGTGCTTGGGGTAAGCCCAACGGATCTGTTGCCCGTGTCAACATTGGACAGATCTTGTTGAGTCTCCGAACCCGTGATTCTCGTAAGTTTTCCTGCGACATATAAAATACACCTGTCTAACGTTTCATGTCAGACCGTGCCGCTGCTATCGAGGCTCTCCGCAGATCCCAATACAAGTTCCCAGGTCGCCAGAAGATCATCGTCTCCAAGAACTGGGGATTCACTCCTCTGCGCCGTGAAGAGTATATGGATAAGAAGAACTCTGGACAAGTTTTGGTCGATGGTGCCTATGTTCAGTTCTTGAGCAACAAGGGAAAGTTGGCCGATAACGTCCGAAGATTCCCAGCTGCTTTCCAAGAGGCATAGATGACTTTTGTGTTTGGGATGGGCAGAACAGGCGTTACATTTGCGATGGCAGGATTTCATAGTGTCCCAAGAGGCATTTAGTCATCCCATCATTGTATTTACGGAATTGCTACTGCTTTGTAACCAAAAGTTTCCTCGTGACTTCTGATATGTCTGACATGCTGTATACCTCTCTAATTCCCTGGCAACAAAAGGGCTCTATTCATGTACAGTGTTTATTTCTGCCATCTGTGAAATCAAATTCAGCTACCAATCTAAAGTTTGGATACACTACTGAAATTAGTATACGTAGAGAGAACAACAATCTGCTATGTTTCTTTTATATCATATATCTTCCGAATATATGGTACAGTCCTTCTGTTTGTGGACTTCTACTCCCTTGTTCGTCATTGACTAACTCCCACTCTTGCTTGTGAAAGGTTGGTGATGCTTGGATGGCCGAAATGGTACTAATCTAATCGGAGCTGCGATAAGCAAGCAACAGGAGGGGAGAACACGAACATTGGCAACAAGTTGCATACTCAACCTCGAGTAATCGGGAACGATTGATTAGAAGTGCAAATAAATGATTACTGAAATCGTCTGCTGTTGAAGATCATTATTGGGTTCTGTTACATCTTGATGAGTGAGCTCAGAAGCAGGGCATCATTAATAGCCACCCCCCCACGTGGCTGGTTATACTTATAGCCTCACCGTAGAGACATAGGTACACGCGACCTCACGGTCTTAAGCACTCTCCCCTCGACCTCATATCAGATACATAGCACCAATAAACCGATATTCTCCTATCGAGTCATTTGAATTACATTGAAGCACCGTGCCAATAAAAGGCAACTGTCGGCGTTGTCGGCCGCTAATTCACTATCCCGTACCACGCCGTCACCATCTGGTCCTCACCTCTGCTCTGCCATTTTACTACAAGCCCCTTTGCCTTTGTCTCAGGGCAAAATTCATCCTGTCCGAGAACGATTCTCAATATATCCCATAGTCTACCAACTTTCCCTCCGCTTCACTGAGCCGGAATGGCATTCAGACACTCAACCCAGCATGGCCCCGCCCCTCAGCGCATCTACACCGCGCCAGAACAACTCCAACCTCAACAAACTTCACAAAGCTCACAACCTCTTGGTGACTCTCAGGAATGGATTCTTTTCTCCCCATCAGCTGCATCTGTCACAGATCGCACATACACTACCTCTACAGCCCGAACTCAAACGGTTGGACGGTCACGCATCAGTGACTTTGGCAGTTTAGATACGGCTGCTCGATCATATGATGGAGCATCTGCACATACGGAAGAAGCTGTAGACGAGGAAGAGGATGGAGAGCTGGACAGTTTAGATTCGCATTTACATGAGTTCAGGGAGCCGAGTATTTACAGAGAGGGAAAAGAGGGGGAGGCGAGTGGTACGGTTTTACCAACTCATGATGGACTAGGAAGTTTCCGAGTAGACCAGACGGCTATGGGAGATGATGTGCAACAACACTTGTATTCATTTGAGAGGTACAATCCAAGAAGAGTTAAGAGAAGACGTGCAAGCGCAGATCTGGGTGTGCTGGACCTAGAAAGTGATAGAGCTGCTGATCTAGAGAAAACACGGCGGATCGAGCAATGGAGAATGGAACAAAGTCGGGTGTTGGTAGAAGAGATACAGAGGGAGACGAGAAGGCGGAAGGAATCTATGTCAAGTGAGAAACGGACAACTATGCTGGATCGAGCACAAGAGGATGTTGCAACCTTGAGTGACGTCAACTCAACTACAAACATGACTACAGATGGTCCTGGGGAGGAAAATGAGAGCTTTTGGAACAAGATTACACGAAGAGTTATTCGAGACTTGATGGGTATCGATGACGACTTACTATCTATCTTATTTGGGGAGAGTTTGCCGGAGGATGATGATTTGTCTACCACGCCACCTGCTAGATCACAACTAGACATAACAAAGAGCCTGGTAGGATTTAACATGCATGATGAGTCTGGTTGGCAGTATAGACTATTGGACCGAATTGCACGAGAACTAGGTATTCTAGTCAGTCAGATATCTGATCATCCGGGAGCATTTTCGACGTACCTGCAAACCCAACAAGAACCTCTACCCTACGCCGGTCTACCCATCATTCCAGAATCAGCACGAGATTCTGTACCGACCAATATGTTTACCGACGCAGAACGATCCGTCATGATGTCTCCAGATGTGGACTTCAAACCTACTATTCAGCCCACTCAACCAATCTCTATCCCCGTATCATCTACCTCCTTCGTCACAAATGCAGAAGACACCACACCACGGCCAACAAATCCACTTTCCCAAATCATAACCCAAGAAGACTGGGAGCGAGATCTAGACATCAAAATGGTTTACCGCTATCTCCGCTCCCGCTTTACTCGTTCAACATCGGCTCCCACTGTCTCTCTAAGCCAGGGAACATCCCACCTGGCAACCGCCAGCACTGCCGATACCGCCGCCAGAGCTGCTCGAGTCCGTCAACATCATCCCCTCGTGACCCGCGATCGACAGATTCAACGTCCTCGAACTTTCAGGGTAAGTGTCCCAGGCAAAGAGGTACCACATATCCGACGCAGTAGCTCCGGGTGTGGAAGTGAGAGAATGAGTGGTCTAGGGAAGAGGACATCGTTATCAAGTACGGGAAGTAGACATTATTGGGATATCGGTCCTGGGACAGGGAGTGTAGGGAGTGGGAGTCTCTTGGCTAGTACAGGGGGAATGGGAAGTTGGGGGGAGGTGTAAAGGTGGAATGAATTGATGAGGAATGAAGCATGGATTTTTTGGGAATTGGGAATTGGGCTTTGGAGTTTGGGGCTCTTGAATGGTGCCTTTTATTGTCATTTAGAGCGTCTGGCATATCATCTCGACTTTCTTCTGTATCTTATATAAATAGCTATGCCCACGGAATAATCTCTGGAATGAAATAAACACATGAACTTCCTCCATAGTCAACTATTTGTATTCCTGTGCCGTTACTGACTTTCTCCTTTCTATATAATGAGTAATAGCTCTGCCTTGAACCTCCGATTGACGATTGATATATTCTGGAACCGGCGGCTCTTTGTTAGAATTCAGGAAGCTCGATTAGGTGTAATTAGTGGAGGGTAAATCTCTGTATTAGTTGGTGATGACTAGTAAAATTACACTACGAAGATGTGGCCTTTAATACCCCTG
>Ga0247810_10000498_pt1 | contig 40585 bp, 37 predicted proteins | sample UWRJL119311C1_FD_179918 | JGI IMG/M metagenome (GOLD analysis project Ga0247810, IMG submission 179918) | Plant litter microbial communities from Arlington Agricultural Research Station in Wisconsin, United States - UWRJ-L119-311C-1 | ecosystem: Environmental > Terrestrial > Plant litter >...
GGGAAGTACGGCAACGCCTACCTCAACGACAAGACGCCCGAGGAGCGCGCGGGCGGCATCAGCTGCATCTGGGGCTACGAGGACAGCGAGGTGAGCAGCTACACCGTCTCGGTGGCACCGCTCACCCAGGAGACCCGCCCCGACATCGTCGAGAGCTTCACCGAGCAGGGTCTCAACGAGGCCACGGACGTCTCGGGCACCGTCTTCGCCGTGCAGGGCGACACCACCCTCAACCCCGCCGTCTTCAACCGTCTGCTCGGCCAGGGCTGGGTGTCCGTGATCGCCACGATCGGCGGCCCCGAGTCCTACGCCGAATCGGTGGCCATCGCCGACGAGGTCACCGAGCTGGTCTACACCGCCGGATAGCTCGCGCTACTTCAGGCTCTTCTGCATCATGTAGGTGCCGAGCCAGCGCCCGAACTTGAAGCCGACCCTGCCCATGTGGCCGACGTCCTTGAAGCCGAAGTCCTTGTGGATCTTGATCGAGCCGTCGGCGCCCTTGTCGGCGATGATCGCGATGATCTCCTTGATGCCCGCGGCCTTCGAACGGGTGATGAGCTCGCCCAGCAGCACCTTGCCCAGTCCCTTGCCCGTCGACGCCGGCCCCAGGTAGATCGAGTTCTCCACGGTGTACCGGAAGGCGGCCTTCTCCTTCCACGGGTACACGTAGGCGTAGCCGAGGATCTGCCCGCTGGGACTCTCCGCGACGATGAAGGGGAATCCGAGCTTCTCGACCGCGGCGAACTTCTTGCGCATGCCCGCGAGGGTGATCGGCTTCTCGTCGAAGGTCACCGTGGAGTTCATGACGTAGTGGTTGTAGATCTCGCGCACGTGCGGGAGGTCGGTGACCACCGCGGGACGGATCGCGTACTGGAACGGGGGCTCGGGCGCCGGACGGGTCTTCAGGTGCGGCGGCAGGACGCGTCGCGGCTGGTATTCCTCTTCGAGCATGGGGAGCCCTCCATTCCCCACAAGTCAATCATGTTCGGGGCGCCCGCTCAGGTGACGTCGCGCTTCCAGGTGGTGAGGTAGCCGACCACACTGGCGACCAGCGCGATGGCCAGCAGGACGAGGCCGCCCTGCCACCATTCGAGGGTGGGGACGGCGCCGGTTCCCGCGAACGCGGTGAAGGGGCTCCACCCTACGAGCGCGTCGCCGGCGGCCCCCGGCAGGAACTGGCCGACCTGCGCCGTCCACTCGGCGATGAACGAGACCGAGCGCAGGATCGGCTCGAGGAACTGGGTGAAGGCGAGCACGATGACGAGCACGGCCACCTGATTGGGGATGAGCGCGCCGAGGCCGACCCCGATCACCGCCCAGAGCGCCATGGCCAGCAGCACGCGGGCCACGAGCACCCAGGTCTCGCTGTCGCCGAGGTGTAGCTCCTGCCCCGTGATGGCGAGCACGAGTCCGCCGCCGCCCATCGACCCGAGCAGCGCGACCGCCCCGTAGAGCGCGCCCACGACGGCGAGCGCGATGGCCTTGGCCGCGAGCACCTGGCCGCGGTTCGGGTTGGCGAGGAAGGTGGGCGTGAGCGTCAGGTGGCGGAACTCCGAGGTGGTCGCGAGCGCGCCGAGCAGCAGCGGGAAGACGTAGCCGATCGCGGTGGCGCTGCTGTAGACGATGAGGTGCAGGTCGCCGGGGGCGACCGGGGGCGGCGCGCCCTCCACCGTGCCCTGGTCGGCGAGAAGGCTGAAGACGCCACCGAGGATCCCGGCCACGAAGGCCACGTAGACGAAGAGCACGATCAGGAGGATCCACCACAGCCGGGTGGTGACCAGCTTGGCGATTTCGGCGCGCACGGCGTTGACGATGCTCATGCCACGCCCCCTTCCGTGCTCGTGCCGGCCGTGTCCGGCGGGGTGTCCGTTCCGGTGATCCGCAGGAACGCGGCCTCGAGACCGCCCCGTTCGCCGCTGAGGAGACTCAGCGGGACTCCGGCCCGGTGGGCGATCTCGCCGACCTGGGCCGCACTCAGCTCGTAGCCCGCGGGAGCGGCGGCGGTGAAGCCGTGCTCGCTCTGCTCGACCACCACGCCCGCCGCGGTGAGCGCGGCGAAGAGGGCGGCGCGGTCCGGGGCGTCCACCGCGACCCGCGCCCCGGTCTCGAGCCCGTCGAGGGTGCCGTCGTAGACCAGCCGCCCGTGGGAGATGATGATCGCGTGGTCGACGCTCTGCTGCACCTCGCTGAGCAGGTGGGAGGAGACCAGCACCGTGCGGCCCTCCTCGGCCAGTTCGCGCAGGAAGACACGGATCCAGCGGATGCCCTCGGGATCGAGGCCGTTGATCGGCTCGTCGAGCACGAGCACGGGCGGGTCGCCGAGCAGCGCGAACGCCAGGCCGAGGCGCTGGCGCATGCCGAGCGAGAAGCCGCCGACCCGGCGTCTGCCCACGTCGGCGAGCCCGACCTGGCGCAGCACGCGCTCGACCCTGGCCTGGTCGATGGCCGCGGCCCTGGCGTAGATCGACAGGTGGTTGTAGGCGGTGCGCCCGGGGTGGAAGCTCGAGGCCTCGAGCGCCGTGCCCACCGTCGCGAGCGGCCGGGGCAGGTCGCGGTAGCCGATGCCACCGAACGTCGCCGTGCCGGAGCTCGGGGCCACCAGGCCGAGCAGCATGCGCAGCGTCGTCGTCTTGCCCGCCCCGTTCGGTCCGAGGAAGCCGGTGACGCGACCGGGTTCGACCGAGAAGCTGAGGTCGGAGACGGCGGAGACCGCGCCGAAGTTCTTGGACAGGTGGGCGACGTCGATGGTCGTTGCGAGGGCCATACCTCAAGAAGCTACCCCCGGCGCGGGACCGGGCGCGAGAGCGAGACGACGAATCGTCGATAATTCATCCCTGTGGGGGAAGGGCCGTCTCCGCCGCTCGGCTGATCCGCCAATCGACCGGCGCAGCGCCGAGTCCGGCGAGGGCGGCATTGGCCCTGCTGAACGGGCGGGAGCCGAAGAATCCCCGCGACGCGGAGAGCGGGCTCGGATGCGCGGACTCGATCACGGGGTACGCGCCGAGCAGCGCGCTCAGCCCCTGCGCCTGCCGGCCCCAGAGAATGGACACCAGCGGGAGCCTTCGCGCGGCGAGCGCACGGACGGCGGCCTCGGTGACCGCCTCCCAGCCCCGACCGCGATGCGAGCCCGCCTCGCCGGGCCGCACGGTGAGCACCCGGTTGAGCAGCAGCACGCCGGCATCGCTCCAGGCAGAGAGGTCGCCGTGCTCCGCGGGCTCGATGCCGAGGTCGTCGCGCAGCTCCCGGTAGATGTTCGCGAGACTGCGCGGCAGGGGGCGCACGTGGCGCTCGACGGCGAACGACAGTCCGATCGGATGCCCGGGTGTCGGGTACGGGTCCTGTCCGAGGATCAGCACCCGCACATCCGCTGGATCGGTGCGGAAGGCGCGGAGCACGTCGCGCTCCTCCGGCAGGTAGCCGGCCCCGGATGCCGTCTCGGAGTCGAGGAACTCCCCCAGGGCCGCCAGCTGCGGCGCCACCGGCTCCAGTGCCGCACGCCATCCGGGGTGCACCGAGTCGAGCGGGAGGCTCATGCCCCGAGGGTGCTCACGAGAACGCCGTCGTCGCTCGCGTCGACCTGCCAGACGCTGCCCCTGCCGAGAACCCGCAGCGAGTCGTCGCCGACGATGAGCACGGTGTACTCGTCGATGGCGATGCCTCCGTCGACGAGGCCGGCCTCGGTCGCTGCGACGAGGCGGGAGAGCGTGCCCCACTGGGCGGCGTGCACATCGATCGCGAGATCGACCAGGCCGAGCCCCTGGGCGACGGTGACGTCCTCCAGTCCCTCGCCGGTGTGCTCGGCGCTCACCGGCACCTCCCCGATCATCCAGCCGCCGATGATGGCGGTGTCGGCGGCGATCATCGCGCCGGCGGAGAATCCGAGGTACGGCAGTCCGTCGGCCACGAGCATGCGGATCTCGTCGACGAGCGGTGCGACCGCCTCGAGGTAGGCGGGGGTGAGACCGCCGCCGACGAGCAGGCCGTCGATGCCGGAGAGCACGGGCGAGGCGAACACGCCGTCCTCGAGCACGGCGGTCACCACGGGCTCGCACTCGGCGACCCGCGTGAGCTGGCGGGTGTACGCCTCGGTGCGCAGCGAGACCGTCTCCTCGTCCTCACGGACCAGCAGCACGGCGATGCGCGGGAGAGAGCGTCCGCTGGCGGATGCGCGTGCCGACGCCTCCGAGAGGAAGTCGCGATAGACCTCGCCGTCGTAGGCCTCGTCCCACCCTCCTCCGACCAGGTGGATGCTCACGCGTCCGCTCCCCGGCTCGGCGTGTAGCCCTCCACCTCGACGACCGGGAGCACGGACCAGGGGAAGTTGATCCAGCGGTCGGTGTCCTTCCACGTGTAGGTCGGCACGTGCACGGTGCCCGGCTTCGTGTAGAGCACGACGGTGCGCACGGTCGCGCCGCTGGCCTTGAGCAGCTGGTCGACCATCGCGAGGGTGCGACCGGAGTCGGAGACGTCGTCGACGAGCAGCACGTTCTTGCCGTCGAGGGTGGAGTCGTCGAACATCGGCGGCAGCATGATCGGCTCGGGCAGGCGCTCGCCGACCCCGGTGTAGAATTCGATGTTCATGGCGCCGCAGCTCTTGGCGCCCAGGGCGTAGGCGATCGACCCGGCGAGGAGGAGCCCTCCGCGCGCGATGGCGACCACCACGTCGGGCACGAAACCGCTCGTCAGCACGTCGCGGGCGAGCTCGCGCGAGGCGACACCGAACTGGTCCCAGGTGAGGACCTCGCGTTCGGGCGTGAGTTCGGCAGCGGGCGGCACATCCTGGGCGGAGAAAGTCATGGATACACGGTATCCCGCCCGCGGCGTCCCGCGCCTCCGCGCTCTGTCGGAAGCCGCTAGCATCCGTTCATGAGAGCACTTCGTGCAGCACCGGGAGCCGTGACCGTCTCCCTGATCGGATACCTGTTCCTCGTCGAGATCGTGAGCGGGGTGCTGCAGGGGTTCTACATCCCGCTGATCCCCGACCTCGTCGAGCACCTCGGCATCCGCGACGCCGACTTCAACTGGTTCGAGGCGGCCCAGCTGCTGGTGGCCGCGCTCTCGGTGCCGGTGCTCGCCAAACTCGGCGACATGTACGGTCACAAGCGGATCCTGCTCGTCTCGACGGTGCTCACCGCCGGCGCCACCTGGTGGCTCGCCTTCACCGGGGACTTCACCAGCTTCCTCGTGGCCTGGGCGCTGCAGGGCTTCTACACGGTGTGGCTGCCGCTCGAGGTGGCGCTGATCTTCGACCGCGGACGCCGCACCGGCACGGCCGCCTCCGCCACACGCCGGGCGGCGGGACTGCTCGTCGTGGCGCTGCAGACCGGCGCGATCGTCGGCGCGCTCGCCGGTGGACGCGTCTTCACGGCGCTCGACGGCGACGTGACCCTCACCCTGATGATCCCGGCCGCGGCCGTGACGCTGGTGTTCTTCGCGATCCTGTTCGGCGTCCCCGAGTCCGAGCCGCTGCCCGGGCGCTCGCTCGACATCGTCGGCTTCACCGTGCTGTCGATCGGGCTGCTCCTGATCACCTCGGGCCTCACCTTCCTCCGCATCAACGGCGCGGACACCTGGTGGGTCTACCTGCTCATGGCGGCCGGCGTCGCCCTGCTGCTGCCCTGGGGCCGCTACGAGCTGCGGCAGAAGGACCCGGCGATCGACCTCCGCGTGCTGCGCCAGCCGACGATGTGGCCGGTGCAGCTCACCGCGGCGCTGATCGGCATCAGCCTGCTCGGCGCGCAGGCGCCGCTGTCCACTTTCGCCGGCACCGAGCGGGAGGAGGTCGGCTACGGGCTCGGCCTCGACGCCGCGAGCATCTCCTACCTGATCGGCGCCTACCTGGTCTCGCTGATCGTCGGCGCGCTGCTCTACCCGGTACTCGCCCGTGTGCTCACACCGCGGATCGCGCTCATCATCGCCGCGTTCCTGGTGGCGGCCGGGTACTTCCTGTTCCTGCCGTTCCACGACACCGTGCTGCACGTCTTCACGAACATGATCGTCGCCGGGATCGGCTGCGGCGCGCTGGTCGGAGCGCTCCCGGCCGCGGCCGCCGCGGCTGCGCCACGGGGTCAGACCGGGATCGCGGCCGCCCTCACCAACACGACCAAGACCATCGGAGGCTCCTTCGCGTCGTCGGTCTTCGCGGTGGTGCTCGCCGCCGGGGCGCTGCAGGCGGCGGGCAGCACGGCCTCGAGCCTCGTCGGCTACCTGACGGTGTTCGCCGTCTGCGGCGCCGGGGCCCTGCTGGCCGCCGTGCTGCTCTTCCTGGTGCCGAGGAACGCCTTCGCCGACGCCGAGGTGGCCACCGAACCGGAGGAGATCGCCGCGCTCTAGCGGGGCGTCAGCTCCCCGCGGATCACCTTGTGCGGCGCGGCCTGCGCCACCGGCTTGATCGTGATCAGATCGGTGTTCACGTAGAACGGCAGCTCGATCGCGTGCACGATCGCCTCCGCGATGTCCTCGGCCACGAGCGGATGGGCGACGTTCTCGTAGACGGCGTCGGCCTTGGCCCGGTCGCCTCCGAAACGCACCAGCGAGAACTCCTCCGTCTTCACCATTCCGGGTGCGACCTCGATCACGCGGATCGGCTCCCCCGCGAGCTCGAGACGGAGCACTCCGACGAGGGCGTGCGCGGCGAACTTCGAGGCGTTGTAGCCGCCACCTCCCTCGTACGCGACATGACCCGCGATCGAGGTGACGGTGAGTACGTCCGCACCGCCCCCATCCGCTGCGGCGAGGCGCAGCAAGGGCAGCAGCGCACTGGTGACGCGCTTGACCGCCACGACGTTCACGTCGAACATGCGCACCCAGTCGTCCGGGTCGCTGTCCTCGACCGAGGCGAGCCCGAGGGCGCCGCCGGCGTTGTTCACCAGCGCGTGCACCGGGCCGAGGCCGGCGAGGTAGTCGCGCAGGGCGTCCACCTCCGCCTGCACGGTGAGGTCGGCGACGAAGACGTCGGCGCCGGTCTCCGCGGCGAGCGCCTCGAGGCGGTCGGCGCGGCGCGCGACGCCCACCACGTCCCATCCGTGTTCGCGGAACAGGCGCACGGTGGCCGCTCCGATTCCTGAGCTGGCACCGGTCACTACTGCGCGTCGAGAAGTCATGGGTCAAAAATACCCTCGCTACACTGGCAGCGATGACAGCCGCGACCTCGCTCCCCCCAGGCAAGACCACGACCGCTCAGGCTCCCCGGGTGCGCGTGCCGTTCTGGGACAACGCCCGGTTCCTGTGTGTGACGCTCGTGGTGATCGGGCACGGCATCCAGCGCCTCACCGCCGACTCGGACAACGCGCTGATCGTCTACCTGTTCATCTACGCCTTCCACATGCCGGCGTTCGCGATCATCAGCGGCTACTTCTCGAAGCCGGGTCCTCCCGGCTCACGGCAGATGACCAAGGTGATCACCGACATCCTCGTGCCCTACGTGATCATGGAGACGATCTGGACGCTGGTGAAGTTCCTCGCGGAGGGGGCGACCACCATCAACCCGACCAAGCCGAGCTGGACGCTGTGGTTCCTGCTCGCACTCGGGATCTTCCGGCTGATCCTGCCGTACCTCGCCCTGCTCAAGTTCCCGCTGCTGCTCGCGGTGATCTTCTCGGTGGGGGTCGGCTACTTCGGCAACGTCGACAGCACCTTCTCCCTCTCCCGCGCGATCGGGATCCTGCCCTTCTTCGTACTCGGCTGGAAGGCCAACGAGTGGGGCATCGTCGACCGCTGGCGCGCCGTCGTCACCAGGCGGTGGATCGTTCGGGGCATCGCCGTCGCCGTGCTCGCCGCCTGGCTCGCGGTGGTCGTGGTCAACATCCGGCTCTGGCGCGAGGTCGACCTGCGCTTCTGGTTCTTCTACGACGACTCCTACGACGGCCTCGGCCAGGGCGCCTGGTGGTCTGGCCTCGTGCGTCTCGGCCTGATCGTGCTGGCGGTGCTGCTCACCGCGGCCTTCTTCGTGCTGATCCCCCGCGGCGAGACCTGGATCACCGGCTTCGGCACCGCGACCATGTACGTGTACCTGCTGCACAGCTTCATCCTCTACCCGCTGCGCGAGGCCGGCATCCTGGAGGACGAGCACACCTCGGCGGTCTGGCTGCTCAGCATGATCCTGTGCTGCATCGCCATCTCGATCGCCCTGTCGTCGCCGCTCGTGCGCCGCATCTTCCGCCCGATCGTCGAGCCGAAGCCGCGCTGGCTGTTCGTGAAACAGAAGGAGGGGCCGATGCGCGAGACGCGCACCGACCCCACCGGGTCCCGCAGGGACCGCTGAGACGCTACTTCGCGGCGACCACCGGTGCCGCGCTGCCCGCCGCGGCGGGACCGTGGCCGGCCACGCGCTTCGGCAGGGCGAAGACGAGCACGAAGGCGACGACGCTGAGGGCCGCGCTCACTCCGATGGCCCAGGACGCGGCATCCGTGAACGCCTGGGGCACCTGGCTCGCGTCGGTGATGTTGGCGCGGGCGATGCCGCCGAAGAGCACGCTGCCGACGACGGCGATGCCCACCGCGCTGCCGATGCGCTGCATGACGCCGACGACGCCGCTGGCGCCTCCGGCCTCGGAGCGGTCGACCGTGGCGACGATGAACTGCTGGTTCGGGGCGATGAAGAGCCCGTTGCCGAGACCCGCGATCAGCAGCGGCGCGAGGAGCATCCAGTTGGTGAGATCGGCGCCGTCCACCGTGAGCAGCAGCACGAACACCGCGATCAGGCCGACGGTGAGCAGGGCGGTGCCGAGGATGAGCACCGAGCGGCCGAGGCGCGCGGCGAGGCGGTTGCTCTGCGAGGAGCCGACGATCGACCCGAGGGCGAAGGGGATCGAGACGAGGCCCGACTCGAGGGCGGTGTGGCCGAGTCCCGACTGCCAGAGGATCGAGATGGTGAAGAAGATGCTCGTGAACGCCGCGAAGTAGACGAGGGCGAGGATCGTCCCGCCGGTGAACGCCGGGTGGCTGAACAGGTGCGGGGGAACCAGCGGGCTCCGACCGCTCTTCGTGTACGCGATCTCCCAGAACGCGAAGGCCACGATCAGCACGGCTCCCGCGATGAGGGTGAGGAAGGTCCACAGGGGCCAGGCCTGGTCCTCGCCCTCGATGAGCGGAACGAGGAGGGCCACGAGGGCGGCGGAGAGCAGCAACAGTCCGACGCCGTCGATGCCCGACTTGGTGGTCTTGGCGCTCTTCACATCGCTGCCGTTCGGCAGGAGCACGGCGGCGGCGATCACCGCGACGATTCCGATCGGCAGGTTGACGCCGAAGACGAGACGCCATCCACTCTCCTCGCCGAAGGCCTGGATGATCAGACCGCCGACGATCGGGCCGAGCGCCGAGGAGACGCCGATGACGGCGCCCATGATCGCGAAGGCCTTGCCCCGCGACTGGGCGGGGAAGAGCAGCTGGATGAAGGCGGTGACGGCCGGCACGAACAGGCCGCCGGCGAGGCCCTGCACCACGCGGGAGACGATCAGCTGCAGGTCGCTCTGGGCGACACCGCAGGCGACGCTGGCGAGGGTGAACAGCGCGAGCCCGGTGACGAACACCCACTTGTGGCCGATGCGGTCGCCGAGGCGGCCGGCCGGGATCAGCACGAGCCCGAAGGCGAGCGCGTAGCCGGAGATGATCCAGGAGAGGGTCGCCTCGGAGGCGTCGAGCGAGGTGCGGATGCTGGGGAGTGCGACGTTCACGATGGTGGTGTCGAGCAGGGCGATGAACATGCCGGCGAGGAGCACGACGAGCACCTGCCAGGCGCGCTTCGGAATTGCGGGCGCTGAGCCGGCGGAGAGGGTCTGGGTCACTGGTGTGCTTTCGTTCGCGCCGATTCGTCGGCGAGGATGGCGGGGAGTTGGGAGAGGAGTGCGCTGTGCCAGTCGATCTCGGCGGTCAGCCGAGCGGTCTTGTGCGACAGCACCATCCGTTCGTTGAGGGTGAGATAGGGGTCGGCCGTGGCACGCTGCGCCTCGCTCTCGGCGAGCATGACGCGCAATGCCGCGATCCGGCCCTCGAGGGAGCCGGCGACCGCGTCGAGATTGTCCGGATCGAGTCGTGACATGGCGAGGTCGAAGGGGTCGGGGCGGAACACCACGGTGTCCAGCCCTTCTCTCCGCAGCACGGCGAGAGCCGCGCGGCCGGCCGGGGAGATCCCGTAGACCTGGCGTTCGGGGTAGTTGCCCTCGCGCTCGAGCCGCAGCTCGAGAATCAGTCCCTCGGCGGCCAGCCGCTTGATCACTCCGTAGAGCGATCCGACGGAGATGTCGGTCCAGTAGTGCACGTGCTCCTTCTCGGCGAGGAGACGCAGCTGGTGGCCGTGCATCGGCCCCTCTTCTGCGAGCGCGCCGAGGATGTAGAGCCGGACCGATGACATCGCACTACTCTCACATGAGTAGTCATACATTTGCAAGCGGCAGTGTGACCTCGTGTGTCGGCACCGATTGCCCGCCCGCCGCGGGGTTCCTAGTCTCGTCTCAACGGATCGCGGGATCCGGGACGCATTCGATGAGGAAGGGTTGCCCCGATGAGCGACTGGAAGTTCGAGACCAAGCAGATCCACTCCGGTTCGGCACCCGACCCGACGACCAATGCCCGGGCGACGCCGATCTACAAGACCACCTCCTACGTGTTCGACAACTCCGAGCACGCGAAGAACCTGTTCGCCCTCGCGGAGTTCGGCAACATCTACACGCGCATCCAGAACCCGACCCAGGCCGTGGTCGAGGAGCGCGTCGCCGCGCTCGAGGGCGGCACCGCCGCCCTGGTCGTCGCCTCCGGCCAGGCCGCCGAGACCATCGCGGTACTGAACATCGCACAGGCCGGCGATCACATCGTCTCCTCGTCGTCGATCTACGGCGGAACCTACAATCTGTTCAAGTACACGCTGAAGAAGCTCGGCATCGACACGACGTTCGTCGAGAACCAGGACGACGCGGAGGAGTGGGCCGCCGCGGTGCGCCCGAACACGAAGCTCTTCTTCGCCGAGACCATCGGCAACCCGAAGATCAACATCCTCGACATCTCGCTGGTGGCGCACGTCGCGCACGAGCACGGCGTGCCGCTGATCGTCGACAACACGATCGCGACGCCGTACCTGATCCGCCCCTTCGAGTTCGGGGCGGACATCGTCGTGCACTCCGCCACCAAGTACCTCGGCGGGCACGGCACCGTGATCGGCGGCGTCATCGTCGACGGTGGCCGCTTCGAGTGGTCGAAGAACGTCGAGAAGTTCCCCGGACTGACCGAGCCCGACCCCAGCTACCACGGGGCCAGCTTCACCGCCGCGGTGGGCGACCCGCTCGCCTACATCATCAAGGCCCGCGTGCAGCTGCTGCGCGACCTCGGCGCGTCCATCTCCCCCGACAGCGCCTTCAGCCTGATCCAGGGCATCGAGACGCTGAGCCTGCGCGTGGAGCGCCACGTCGCCAACGCGCAGGCGGTGGCCGAGTGGCTCGAGAACCACGACGACATCGCATCGGTGAACTACTCCGGCCTGCCGTCGAGCCCCTGGTACGAGGCGGCCAACAAGTACGCCCCCCTGGGCGTCGGCGGCGTGCTGTCCTTCGAGCTCAAGGGCGGAGTGGATGCCGGGCGCGCGCTGGTCGACAGCGTCACCCTCTTCAGCCACGTCGCGAACATCGGAGACGTGCGCAGCCTCATCATCCACCCGGCGTCGACCACCCACTCCCAGCTCTCCCCGGAGCAGCAGCTCACCGCGGGCGTCACCCCCGGACTGGTGCGCCTCTCGGTGGGCATCGAGAACATCGGCGACATCCTCGCCGACCTCGAGGCGGGATTCTCCGCCGCACGTGCCGCGTCCTCGGCGAACGCGGTGGCGTGACGGCGTGACGGCGACGGGCGCGCTGTAACAAACCACGGGCATCCGCTTCACTCGTGGATACTGGCTAGGACATGGACTGGCAGACACCCGAAGACACCGTCCCCTCCGCGTTCGTGACCGAGGCGGACACCCGTTCCATGCTCGGCAAGCCGCCGGCCACGGGAGGCTGGCGGGAGGGCGACCCGGCCGGCGACCGCAGATTCCTCTCGATCGGGGCGCTCGAGCTCGAGAACGGCGGTCGCCTGCCGACCGTGCGGATCGCCTACGAGACCTGGGGCACGCTCAACGCCGATCGCTCGAACGCGGTGCTCGTGCTGCACGCCCTCACCGGCGACAGCCACGTCACCGGGCCGCCCACGCCGGGCCAGCCGATGGCCGGCTGGTGGTCGGGCAACGTGGGGCCGGGCCTCAGCGTCGACACGGAGGAGTGGTTCGTCGTGGCCCCGAACATGCTCGGCGGCTGCCAGGGGACGACGGGACCGGCGTCGCACTCGCCCCTCGGCAGGGAGTGGGCTGCGGACTTCCCCTTCATCACGATCCGCGACCAGGTGAGCGCGCAGGTCGCGCTGGGCGACCGCCTCGGCATCACGCGCTGGGCGGCGGTCATCGGCGGCTCGATGGGCGGTATGCAGGCGCTGGAGTGGGCGGTCGGCCACCCCGACCGCCTCGAGCGCGTCGCGGTGCTCGCGGCCCCGCCGATGAGCCGCGCCGACCAGATCGCCCTCAACTCGGTTCAGATCGAGGCCGTGCGGATGGACCCCGCCTTCGCCGACGGCGACTACTACGACGCCTCGGACGGCGAGGGCCCGCATCGCGGCCTCGCCCTGGCGAGGAGGATGGCGCTGCTCAACTACCGTTCCCCCGACGAGCTGAACGACCGCTTCGAACGCAGCTGGCAGAGCGTACTGAGCCCCCTCGGTAACGGCGGACGCTACGCGGTCGAGAGCTACCTCGACTTCCACGGCAACAAGTTCAGCAGACGCTTCGACGCGAACAGCTACATCACGCTGGTGGAGGCGATGAACTCGCACGACGTCGGCCGCGGCCGGGGCGGCATCGTGGCGGCGCTGCAGCGGGTCACGGCGACGGCCCTGGTGCTCGGCATCGACAGCGACCGGCTCTTCCCGCTGGAGAACCAGGTGCTGATCGCGGAGCACCTGTCGGGCAACATCGACGGCACCGAGGCGGCGGTGATCGAGTCGCAGTTCGGACACGACGGATTCCTCATCGAGGACGCCGTGGTGGGCGCGCATCTGGCCCGTCTGCTCGCGAGCTGAGTGCGAAACGCCGTACTCGGCGGATTAACCGCGCCGGGGCCGCAGATTTCTCTGCGGCCCCAGCATCCCCCGGTTTGTCCCTCTGCTTTCGACTGTACCCCGGGGTCTGTGCCCCTCCCAGTGGAGTGGCACCCCCACTTGTGGTGGCAATCTGTGCGACGATTCAGGTAAAGATGCAAAGTGGATGGTAATACGCTGATCAGCGGGGGCTCGATGGATCATATTCTCAAGGAACGTGACCGGCTCCTCCAACGCACCGCGCGGGTCTACGGGCTCACCTTCAGCGCAGTGGCCCTGCTGTGCATCTCCGTTCCCGGCGCCGTCACCCCCGCCACCTATCTGGTCGCCATCCCCTTCTTCGCCCTCGTCGTCGTCGGCCAGTACCGCGTCGGCGCAAGCCGCTCGCTGCTCTGGATCGCCGCCCAGCTGGTGGGCGGAATCGGGATCGTGGTCGCCATCGCGATGCTCAATCCCGGCGAGCTCGGCCACGCCGCCCTGAGCACGGTCGCGCAGCTCACCGCCGCCTCGATCGCCTCCATCGCCGTGGTGCTCACCACCGACGGCGTCAGGATCGCCGTGCTCGGCTTCTCCTTCGTGTCCATCGCCGCGGTCACCGCCGCCGTCACCGCCGACTCGCAGTCGCCCGTGACCACGGTGGGCCTCATCACCCTCGGCTGGGTGCTCTCCTCGATCGTGGGGATCTGGATCAACGCCGGAGTGCCCCAGGCGGCCAGGCGCATCGCGAGCATCGGCCGCGCGCACCGTGCCGAGCGCCAGGCGAGCGAGATGGAGGCGCAGCGCCGCCAGTCCGCCCGTCTCCTGCACGACACCGTGCTGGCCACCCTGACCCTGCTCGCGCACTCCGGTGTCGGGGTGGCCCCCGCGGCCATGCAGCAGCAGGCGGCGGACGACGCCAAGCTCCTGCGCCAGCTCCGGCTGGGAGCCACCCCGGTGCCGCTGTCCTCGGGCGGCTACAACCTCGAACCGGTCGAGGAGACCGTGCTCGGCACCACCCTCGAGTCGGTGAAGCAGCGCTTCGGCCGCATGGGCCTCGAGGTCAGCTGGCACGGCACCGGGCAGGTGCTGCTTCCGAGCGATGTGCTCGACGCCTTCCTGCTCGCCCTCGCCGAGTGCCTCGAGAACGTGCGCAGGCACTCCGGGGTGACCGAGGCGCACGTCACCATCGTCGACGATGCGACCACGGTGCGAGCCATGATCACGGATGCCGGGGTCGGCTTCACGCTGGACGACGTCGACTCCGCGCGACTCGGCTTCAAGGAGTCCGTCGTCGCGAGGCTCAAGGACGTGGGAGGCCACGCCCGCCTGTTCTCTGAACCGGGGTCCGGCACCACGGTCGTCCTGGAGGTGCCCCGATGAGCTATCCCCCCGCGAGCGAGCACACGCTCGGACTGCTCGCCGAGGTGCGCGCGAGCCGCAGCTTCGTCGGCGGCGCCAGACGGCTCGTGCGACCGGAGAGCCCGCACCGCGCGAGTCTGGGCACCGCCTTCATCGGTGTGGGCGCCGCTCTCATCTGCGGCATCCGCGCGATCTACGGCTTCAGCTGGTTCGTGGCCTACTGGCCGAGCTACTCGAACCCGTTGCCCGCCCTCGCGGCCTGGATCCTGCTGATCATCGTGCTCTCCGCCGCGTTCATCACGGCCAGCGTCGTCGGCGACCGGCTCCCCGACTGGATGTTCGCCCTCTTCCTCGGCCTGCTGGCGGCGGTGATCGCGCTCGACGTCGTGGCGATCTGGGACCTGCACGACATCGGCAGGTACGCGACCGCCTCGCTCACCGCCGCGATGGCGCTGCTGCTGGTGATCACACTGCGGCGACCGGGCGAGATCGTGGTGTGCGTCACCGTGGTCGGACTCGGCCTGCTGGTGGTGATGCTCCTCAACACCCACCTCACCCCGGAGAACGCGTCCTCGCAGATCACCTCGCTCGCCTTCGCCGTGCTGCCCGTGGTGATCGGCATCGTGATCGTGCGCGGCTTCCGCAGTATGGTGCAGGTCGAGCTCGACCGCGTGATGGTGCAGAGCACCGTCTCCGCGCCGCGCTTCGCGGTCGGCATGATGGCCTCGGAGGAGCTTGCGCGCCTCGACCTCGCGGCGGAGGAACTGCTCGACTCCGTGGCCAACGGCGAGATCGCGCTGCCGCTGCCACCGAAGACGGCCTCCGTCGCCGCATCCCTGGCGACCGAGCTGCGCCTGCACCTCATCGAGGGCCGCCGCGAGACCTGGCTCTACCACGCGATCACCGAGTCCGAGCTGCTCGGACGCTCCGTCACCCTGACCGACCGGGGCAGCCTCGCCGGCCTGCTCGACGCCAACCAGCGCGACGGCCTGCTCGCCGCCGTCTGGCTCCTCGTGAACGACCACGCCAAGAAGACCACGGTGCGCACGGTGCAGGTCGTCGTCGGCCCGATCGTCGCGACGGGCGTCGCCCCGGTCGGACATAAACTGAGGGTGCCGGTCGCGATCACCACAACGGGCGTTCCGCGAAACCGGGTCGACCCGTCGACGTGGGATGCCATCCGCCGGGTGGGACGCTACAGTGACTCAAGTCAGAATGCGAGCCTTCGGGTCGACATCGAGTGCTTCGTCGACAACCCTGCGGACTTGTAGTTCCGCGCGACCAACAGATAGGGATTCACAGTGACTGACCCAGACGGCCGTATCCGAGTCGCAATCGTCGACGACCACCGGATGCTGCTTGGTGCATTGACCGAGTGGATCCGCAGCGCGCAGGACATCGACATGGTGGCCGCGGTCGCCAGCTGGCCCGAGCTGCTCACGCACGCCGCGTTCCCCGTCGACGTCGTGCTGCTCGACCTCGACCTCAAGGACAACATCCCGATCTCGCTGAAGATCTCCACGCTGAAGACCATGGCGGTGAAGGTCGTGCTGATGAGCACCTACTCCGAGCCCAACGTGGTGCGCGAGGCCCTCGCCGCCGGTGCTCTCGGCTACCTGGTCAAGAGCGAGGACGCGAGCATGATCATCGAGGCGCTGCGGGCCGCCTCCGTCGGCGAGGCCTTCGTCTCCGCCGAGCTCGACCTCGCCCTGAACGCCGGCGAGGTGGGCGGCTCCCCCAAGCTCAGCGCCCAGGAGCGCCGCGTCATGGCCCTGTACGGCGGAGGCGAGCCGGTGAAGGCGGTGGCCTTCCAGCTCAGCATCTCCGAGGAGACCGCCAAGTCGTACCTCAAGCGGATCCGCGAGAAGTACCGCGTCGCCGGCTTCGACGTGGGCACCAAGGTGGCGCTGCGCAAGCGGGCCATCGAGGACGGCATCCTCATCGAGGCCGACCAGCCGCGAGCCGCGCTCTAGCGCTCAGTACCGTCCGCCGGGCTTCCGTCTGCTCGGCAGGCGCCATTTCGTGCCCGAAACCGGGTCATAAACTGCACTATCGCCGCCGCAATGCGCCACGAGTGGCCACTTCGACACGGCGCCGACGCCACCAGGGGTGCCCAACTGGCCACCCGCGAGACGCTGCCGGCAGCGGATGCGACGCGCGGCCCCCGAGGACGCCACCCGTCCGCGCGGCGCACGCAGGGCATCCGCTCCCGCCCACTCGGCGCCCACCCGGGGTCGCGCCCGCCGAAAGTGCAGTTGTGCACGCTTTCGTGCCCGAAACCGGGTCACAACTGCACTATCGCCACCGCTACACGCCACGAGTGGCCACTTCGGCACTGTGCCGACGCCACCAGGGGTGCCCAACTGGCCACCCACGAGACGCTGCCGGCAGCGGATGCGACGCGCGGCCCCCGAGGACGCCACCCGTCCGCGCGGCGCACGCCGGGCATCCGCTCCCGCCCACTCGGGCGCCCACCCGGGGTCGCGCCCGCCGAAAGTACAGTTGTGCACGCTTTCTGGGCCAAGACCGGGTCACAACTGCACTATCGCCGCCGGAGCGCGCCACGAGTGGCCACTTCGACACGGCGCCGACGCCACCAGGGGCGCCCAACTGGCCACCCGCGCGAAGCCCCCGCCGAGAGAGCGCACCCGCCGCGGCGACCGCCCTACGCGCGCAGCGGGCGCCGGCGCTGCAGCATCACGCTCGCGACGGCGAGGCCGATGCCGGGCACGCAGAGCGCCAGTCCCACCCAGGTGGGCGAGAGGTAGCCGAAGCCGGCGGCGATCGTGAGGCCGCCGAGGTAGGCGCCCAGGCTGTTGCCGATGTTCAGCGCCGCATGGTTGGCCGCGGCCGCCAGGGTCTGGCTGTCGCCCGCCACGTCCATCAGGCGGGCCTGCACGGCCGGGGAGAGAGCGGATGCCGCCCCGCCCACGAGGAACAGGGAGACCAGCAGGCCGGCCGTGGTGTGCGCGAACAGTGCGAAGCCGCTGAGCGCGACGATGAAGATCCCGAAGCAGACGAGGATCGTGCCCATCACGTGGTGGTCGGACGCGCGTCCTCCCGCGAAGTTGCCGAGCGTCATGCCCACGCCGATCACCACGAGCGCGATCGGCACGAAGCTCTCGCTCTGCCCCGTCACCTGCGTCACCACGGGGCTCACATAGCTGTAGACCGCGAAGAATCCGCCGAAGCCGATGGCGCCGGTGAGCAGCGCAAGCCAGACCTGCGGCCGGGAGAAGGCGCGCAGCTCCCGTCGCAGTGTGGCGTTGCGGTCCCCCGCCTGGAAGGGCACGGCGACCGCGACGGCGACGAAGGTCACGGCGAAGATCGCGGCGACGGCGATGTAGGCGACGCGCCAGCCGGCGTTCTGGCCGAGCAGCGTGATGAGCGGAACGCCGATCACGTTCGCGATCGTGAGGCCGGACAGCACGATCGCCACTCCGCGACCACGCTTGCCCTCCCCCATCAGCGAGGCGGCGACCAGCGTGGCGATGCCGAAGTAGGCGCCGTGCGGCAGGCCGGCGATGAAGCGGGCGGCGAGCACCAGGCCGAAGCTGGGCAGCACGGCGGAGAGCAGCGTGGCGAGGGTGAACGCCACGAGCAGCCAGAGCAGCAGCTTCTTGCGGGGGAAGCGGGCGGAGAGCGCGGCGATCGTCGGGGCGCCCACGACCACGCCGAGCGCGTAGGCGGTGATCAGCCAGCCGGCCTGGGCGATGGCGTCCTCGTGGGAGCTCGCGTAGAGCGCCGGGAGGAGGTCCTTCGCCAGGTTCTCGAGCAGGCCCATGGCCACGAACTCCGTGGTGCCGATGCCGAAGCCGCCGAGGGCGAGCGCGAGCAGCGCGAACCGCACGCGGGCGGGAGACAGGGCCTTCACTCGGAGTCGACCGCGTCGGCGATGGCGCGCTCGACGCGCTCCACCTTGCCGGCGAGCTCGCCGGTGTAGCCGGGGCGGATGTCCGCCTTCAGCACCAGGGACACGCGCGGCCCGAACGCCGCGACGGCCTCGGTCGCGGACTTCACGACGGCGAAGACCTCGTCCCAGTCCCCTTCGATCGTGGTGAACATCGCGTCCGTCTGATTGGGCAGGCCGGACGCGCGCACGACGCGCACCGCCGCGGCGACCGCCTGGTGCACCGAGCCGTCGTCCCCGCCGGAGCCGACTGGGGAGACCGAGAACGCGACGAGCATGGTGGGACCTTCTTACTGCCTAGGGTGTGTGGCCGGTGAGAGCGGTGGCCCGTCGCGATGAGGCCGGGGTGGCGGCGACGTCGGTTCTGGATCGACCGGTGAGGCGACGTCGCTGTGACCTCGTCCATTATCGCGTGTGTCCGGCCCTCCGCGCCGACCGAGCGCGACAACCGCGTGCACCGCCCAGCCGAGGAGGACGAAGAGCAGCAGATTGCGCGCGGTGAGCACGGCGAGCAGCCCGGTGTCGAGTCCGAGCAGCCTGTCGTACAGGTAGGGGTAGACGGTCTGGGTGAGGGCCGCGAGCACGAGCACGATCGCGGCCGGCGTGCGGAACCCCCTCCCGTGCCCGGCGGCCGCGGCGGCGAGCCCCCACACGACCGGCACGGCCAGCCAGCCGATGAACTGGGGAGAGCCCACCTTGTTGAACGCGATCAGCGTGGTGACGAGGGCGAGGGCGAGGGGCGGCATCAGCGCGCCGGCCGCGGCACCCCGGAGCACGGCGCGCAGGCCGAGCGCGACCACACCGAGCGCCGCGAGCGCCAGCAGCGGGGTCATCACGGCGGCCACGAGCGCGACGCCGCCGCCCTCCACCTGGAAGGTGAGGATCTCGGTGTCGTAGTAGACGTAGGTGTCCGGTACGCCCAGCGCCGCCAGCCAGAGCCAGAGGGTGGTGACCGGCGCCTCCACCTGCAGCCCGCGGCCGGTCTGCTGCGTGATGAAGCTGAGCACGTTCGCGCCGCTGCCGAAGGCGAGTGCGATGGCCACGATAGCCGCGCTGGTCACGGCGGCGGTCGCGGCCACCGTGCCGCGCTGGCGGCTCGCGATCACGACGGCGCCGAGCAGCGCGGCCGGCCAGACCTTGATCCAGGTGGCCAGGGTCAGCACGAGTGCCGCGGCCCGCGGCCGCGTGGCGAGCAGCAGCACGCCGACCACGGCCAGGGGCACGGTGATCGAGTCGATGCGCACGAGCGCGATCGGCCCGAGCAGCACCAGGAACGCCAGCCACCACCAGGCGGTCCCCGAGCGGTTCGCCGACCGGGTCACGCCCGTGATCGCCGCGAAGCCGACCGCGTCGAGCAGGGTCACGATGAGCAGCCAGCTGATGGCGTAGAGCGAGGGTCCGAGGGCGGTCGCGGCGAGCATCGGCACCAGCGCGAGCAGCGGATAGACGAACACCGCGTCGATGCCCATCCAGTAGTCGGCGATGAGCGCCTGGTCGGTCCAGTGCTTGTAGACGAGCGTGACGTCGCCGATCGGATAGCCGGGCGAGTACAGCGCCAGCGTGCCGAGCCACAGGTGCACGAGGGCGAAGGCGACCCACAGTGTGATCCGGCTCCGCGCCGCGGTCACGACTTCCCCGCCGCAGCGAGCAGGTCGGCGATGGTGCGCGGCACCCGCGCGATCAGGTCGAGGATCGTGAACGGCCCTCCCCCGCTCGCGCTCCCGGCCGCGATGCCGTGGATCACGCTGGCCGCGGCGGCGAGGCGTGCGAGGCGCTGCGGGTCGGACGCGACGGCTTCGGAGTGCGTCGCCACGAGCGCGCCGAGGATCCCCGCGAGCGCGTCCCCCGCCCCGGCCGTGGCCAGCCAGCTCGGCGCGCTCGACGCGACGAGGGCGATCCCCGGTCCGGCGATGTAGCTGTTGTGCCCCTTCAGGAGCACGGTCACGTCGAGGCGTTCCGCCGCCCGCAGCGCCCAGGTCGCGGGGTCGGCCGCGATGTCGGCCTTCTGCACGCCGAGCACGCGGGCGAGCTCGCCGACGTGCGGGGTGATCACGACCGGTCCGGTGGCGCCGTCGTGCAGATCGAGCGCTCCGCCGTCGAGCACCGTCGGCAGTCCCTGCGCCATGGCGCGGGTGGTCTGCGCGCGGGTCGCGTCGTCGCGTGCGGCGTGGTCCATTCCCGAACCGATCAGCCACGCCTGCACACGCCCCTCGCCGGCGACCGCCTCGGGCCGGCGCTGCAGCACGAGGGTCGACGCCCGCTCCCCGCCGAGGTACCGCACCATGCCCACGCCGGTGTGCAGTGCCGCGTCGACGCCGAGAACCGACGCGCCGGGATACTGGTCGCTGCCGGTGATGATGCCGAGCACTCCGCGCGAGTACTTGTCGTCACTCTCGACGGGCACGGCAATCTGCGCGACGGCGTCATCCGCTCTGAACGGGGTGAAGTCGGTCATGGCTTCAGGCTAGCCCGGGAATACCGCACGACCGGATCGGCTTGTCGACTCAGTGATTTCTTCGACTCTCTTCAGCCCGCTCAGCATCCGCTCCACGACGTTCCGCAACCGACTGTGGGTGCCCGCGCTCTGCCAGTACTCGGTCGAGAAGCGCGACGGAGTGCCCACCGACTGGCACCTCGTGCACCTCGGCGCCTTCGCGATGGGCGGCGCCGGCCTCATCGTGACCGAGGCGACGGCGGTGTCCCCCGAGGGCCGCATCTCGCCCCACGACACCGGCCTCTGGAACGACGAGCAGGTCGAGGCCTGGTCGCGCATCACCGCCTTCCTGCACGGGCGCGGCGCGGTCGCCGGCGTGCAGCTCGCCCACGCCGGACGCAAGGCCTCCACGCACCGCGGCTGGGCGCCCGAGAAGCGCGGCACCGTCTCGGCCGAGGACGGCGGCTGGCCCACGGTCGGCCCCTCCGACATCGCCTTCGAGGGCTACGCGGCGCCCCGCGCGCTGACGACGGACGAGATAGCGGATGTCGTGGCCGACTTCGCGGAATCGGCCAGACGCGCCGTCGCCGCGGGCTTCGACCTCGTCGAGATCCATGCCGCGCACGGGTACCTGGCGCACCAGTTCCTCTCGCCGCTCTCCAACCTGCGCACGGACGGCTACGGCGGCAGCCTCGAGAACCGCGCCCGCTTCGTGCTCGAGGTGGTGCGTGCCGTGCGCGCGGCCGTCGGCGAGCAGATGCCCGTGTTCGTGCGCTTCTCGGCCACCGACTACGCCGAGGGCGGATGGAACCGCGAGGACACCGCCACCGTCGCGGGCTGGGCCCAGGACGCGGGTGCCGACTTCTTCGACATCTCCACCGGCGGCAACATCGCCGGGGTCACGATCCCGCTGAGCCCCGGATACCAGGTGCCCTTCGCCGACTTCGTGGCGGGCACCGCCGGCGTGCCCGTGAACGCGGTCGGCCTGATCACCGAGCCCGCGCAGGCCGAGGAGATCGTGGCGAGCGGGCAGGCCGACGCCGTGATGCTCGGCCGCGAGATGATGCGCGACCCGCACTTCCCGCTGCGCGCGGCGCACGAGCTGGGCGTGGAGCTCGACTACTGGCCAGAGCCCTACGTGCGGGCGCGGTGGAGCTAGGAGCTCTCGTTTCGCCCGAAAAGGCCCCGGATCCTGGTGGATTCGGGGCCTTTTCGGGCGAAACGGCCGGGCGCTAGATACGCCGCGTGGCGTCCTGCACCTCGCCGACGAGCTCCTCGATGATGTCCTCGAGGAAGAGCACTCCGCGGGTGGCACCGTTCTCGTCGAAGGCCCGGGCCACGTGCACGCCGGAGCGGCGCATGGTGGCGAGGGCGTCCTCGAGGTCGGTGCTGCGGAAGATCGAGATCAGCTGGCGGATGCGCTTCGGCGGCACGGGCTCGGTGAACTCGTCGCCGTCGAGGTCGATGACGTCCTTGAGGTGCAGGTAGCCGGTCGGCTCGCCCTCGTCGTTCACGAGGATGTAGCGCGAGAATCCGCGCTGGGCGACAGCGCGCTCCACGTCGGCCGGCGAGGCGTCCTCGGGCAGGGTCACCAGTGCGTCCATGCCGAGGGCGATGTCCTCCACCTTCTTCTCGGTGAACTCGAACGCGGCGAGCAGGGCACCCGTCGAGTCGGTGAGCACACCCTCCTTGGTGGACTGGGCGACGATGTTCGCCACCTCGCCGAGCGTGAACACGCTGTTGGCCTCGTGCTTCGGTGTGACGCCGAACAGGCGCACGACGCCGTTGGCTGTGGCGTTCAGCGACACGATCACCGGCTTGAAGACATTGCCGATGAAGACGAGCGGCGGGGCCAGCAGCAGGGCGGCCTGGTCGGGCACGGAGAACGCGATGTTCTTCGGCACCATCTCGCCGATGACCACGTGGAGGAACGACACGAGCAGCAGCGTCACGATGAACGCGAGCACGCCGCTCACCTCCTCGGGCAGGCCGGTCAGGCCGAGCGGCACCTCGAGCAGGTGGTGGATCGCCGGCTCGGACACGTTCAGGATGAGCAGGGAGCAGACGGTGATGCCGAGCTGGCTCACCGCGAGCATCAGCGTCGCGTGCTCCATGGCCCACAGGGTGGTCTTGGCGGCGCGCGAACCGGCCTCGGCCTTCGGCTCGATCTGGGAACGCCTGGCCGAGATGACCGCGAACTCGGCACCGACGAAGAAGGCGTTGACGAGCAGCAGCACGACGAGCCAGAGGATTCCGGGCAGTGACTCGCTCATTTGCTCTTCCCTTCCCGGCTCTTCAGCACGTCACTCGGCTCCGGTTCCTCCGGAGGTGTCGGGGTGTAGCGCACCCTGTCGATGCGGCGACCGTCCAGGCGTTCGATGCGGAAGATCCCATCCGCCAGTCCCACGGTGTCGCCGCTCTCGGGGAGGCGTCCGAGCTCGCTCATCAGCCAGCCGGCGACGGTCTCATAGGGGCCCTCCTCCGGCACAACGACGCCGGTGCGCTCGAGCAGCTCGTCGGGGCGCAGGATTCCGGGGAAGGTGAACCAGTCCCGCGAGCGCACGACGTCGGCCTTGGTGCGGTCGTGCTCGTCGGACACCTCGCCGACCAGCTCCTCGACCAGGTCCTCGAGGGTGGCGACGCCGGCCGTTCCGCCGTACTCGTCGAGCACCACGGCCATCTGGTAGCCGCGTCCGCGCAGCTCGGCCAGCAGGGAGTCGAGCTTCATCGTCTCCGGCACCCGCAGGGCGTCGGACTGCAGGGCGGACACAGGAACCTCGGTGCGCTTCTCGCGGGGCACGGCGACGGCCTGCTTCACGTGCACGATGCCCACGACATCGTCGATGCCGTCGTCGGTCACGGGGAAGCGGGAGAGGCCGGTGGTTCGGGCGAGTTCGATCACGTCGAAGGCGGTGTCGGTGCGCTCGACGCTCTTCACGCGCGGGCGCGGGGTCATCACGTCCTGGGCGGTGAGGTCGGAGAACACCAGCGTGCGGGCCAGCAGGGTGGCGGTGTCGGTCTCGAGGCTGCCCTCCTGCGCGGAGCGGCGCACGAGCGACGAGAGCTCCTCGGCCGTGCGGGCCCCGGAGAGCTCCTCCTTCGGCTCGATGCCGAAGCCGCGGATGATCGTGTTCGCCGTGTTGTTCAGCAGGGCGACGGCGGGCCGGAACACCATGGTGAAGCCCACCTGGAAGGGGATCACGAGCTTGGCGGTCTGCAACGGGAGGGCGAGCGCGAAGTTCTTCGGCACGAGCTCGCCGATGATCATCGACAGCAGCGTGGCCACGAACACGGCGACGATCGTCGCCGTCGTGGGGATGGCCGCCTCGGGCAGCCCGACCGCGGTGAGCGCCGGAGTGAGGAAGATGCTGAAGGCCGGCTCGAGGGTGTAGCCGGTGAGCAGGGTGGTCAACGTGATGCCGAGCTGGGCGCTGGAGAGATGCGTCGACGTGCGCTTGAGCGCGCCGATGGTCATTCCGAGGCCGCGTTCGCCCTTGGTCTGCCGCACCTCGAGGTCGGAGCGGTCGAGGTTGACGAGTGAGAACTCGGACGCCACGAAGAGTCCGGTGCCCACCGTGAGGAGCAGGCCGATGACGAGCAGAATCCACTCAGACATGGCTTCCACCGGTGCTAGTAGGGAAAACGGGCGGAGATGAAGGGGGGTCGTCCATTATCCGGTCAACTATATCGGTGCGAACAGCGGGCCGTCGCCTGTTCGCTACCAGCTCACGGGCAGGGCCTTGCCCTCCTCGTAGCCCGCCGCCGACTGGATTCCCACCAGGGCGTGCTCGCGGAAGCCGGCGAGCGAGGTGGCTCCGGCGTAGGTGAAGGAGCTGCGCAGACCGGAGGTGATCATGTCGAGCAGGTCCTCCAGTGACGGGCGCAGCGGATCGAGGTAGATGCGCGAGCTGGAGATCCCCTCGGCGAAGAGCGTCTTCCTGGCGAGCTCGTAGGCGTCGAGACGGTCGAAGCGCTCCTGCACCGCCTTGGTCGAGGCCATCCCCCAGCTCTCCTTGTAGAGCAGGCCGTCGTCGTCTGCGGCGAGGGTCCCCGGCGCCTCGATCGTGCCGGCGAACCAGGAGCCGATCATGACGGATGCCGCTCCCGCGGCGAGCGCGAGCGCCACATCGCGGGGGTACCGCACCCCGCCGTCGGCCCAGACGTGCGCGCCGAGCTCCCGGGCGGTCTCCGCAGTCTCGAGCACTGCGGAGAACTGCGGACGACCCACCGCCGTCATCATGCGCGTCGTGCACATGGCGCCCGGACCGACACCCACCTTCACGATGTCGGCGCCGGCGCCCACGAGGTCGCGCACGGCGAGGCTCGTCACGACGTTGCCCGCGACGATCGGCACGCCGAGCTTCAGGGCGGCCACGGCCGCGATCGCCTCGAGCATGCCACGCTGGTGGCCGTGCGCGGTGTCGATCACGAGCACGTCGACGCCGGCGGCCACGAGCGCCGTCGCCTTGGCCGCCGCATCGCCGTTGATGCCGATGGCGGCGCCGACCACCAGGCGCCCGTCGCGGTCGAGGGCGCTCTCGTAGATGGTGGAGCGCAGCGCGCCCGTGCGGCTCATCGTGCCGACCAGGGTGCCGTGCTTCAGCACCGGGGCGAACGTGAGCTCGGCGGCCACCATCAGGTCGAAGGCCGCGCGCGGGCTGTCGATGTCGTCGGCGTCGATCGAGGCGAGCCGGCCGTGCAGCAGGTCGCCCAGCCGCGCGTCGGGCAGTGCTGTGGCGAGCCGTTCCGCGGGCACGACGCCGAGAAGCGCGCCGTCGCCGTCGCGCACCACGATGCCTTGGCCGACCACGGGCGGCAGCAGGGTGAGGGCGGTGCCCACCGTGTCGTGCGGAGCGAGTTCCAGCGGCGTGTCCCAGGCGACGGGCTGCGCCTTCACCCAGCGGATGGCCGCGTCGAGGTCCTGCAGGTGCATGTCCTGGGGCAGCACCCCGATGCCGCCCCGGCGCGCCAGGGTGCTCGCGAGTCGCGGGCCGGTCACGGAGTTCATGTTGGCCGAGACGATGGGGATGGTGGCGCCGGTGCCGTCGCCGGGCGCCAGGGACACGTCGAGCCGGCTCTTCACACTGGATCGGCTCGGAACCAGGAAGACGTCGGAATAGGTGAGGTCGTGCCTGGGCGCAGTCTCGTAGAACTTCATGAAATTCACGCTAGTACCGCCGGGGTGACTGCGGGAGGAACGGAATGTGATTACGCTGGTGAATGGTTCGGCCAGAGGCGGTCGATCCGTACGTATTCGAAACTCAAGTGAACTGAGAGTGGGCGGTCGGCTGTGTCAAGCCAAGTGACCGGACTTGCAGCAGAAGACGGATCTTCTGGCGAGTTCGGGGCCAACGAATGGCTCGTAGACGAAATGTACGAACGGTACGTGATCGACCGCAATTCGGTCGATGCGTCCTGGTGGCCGATCTTGGAGAGCTACAAGCCGACGGACACCGAGCACAGCCCCGCCACCCAGCACAGCGACCCGACGCCCACCAGCGCGATCACGATCATCCCTCCCGCGGAGTCCGCGGCAGCCGCCGATGCACGATCGCAGGGACAGGCACAGGCGCCTGACGCTGCCGACCAGAGCGGCGGCGAGGCCCAGATCCCCGCCGAGATCACCGACGCGGCGCCCGCTCCGACGCCAGTGCTGCCGGCCAGCACGCAGCCGGTGGCCCGCACCACGTCCATCCAGGCGAAGCCGCAGCCGATCCCGGCGCAGGCCCCCGCCACCGGCGCGACCCCGGTCGCATCGAAGGCGGAGACCAGCACCCCCTCCCCCGACGCCAACGTCTCCGCCGTGCTCAAGGGCGCGTCGAAGGCCCTCGCGGCGAACATGGACGCGAGCCTCACGGTTCCGACCGCGACGAGCGTGCGCACGATCCCGGCGAAGCTGATGATCGACAACCGCATCGTGATCAACAACCACCTCAAGCGGGCGCGCGGCGGCAAGGTCTCCTTCACCCACCTCATCGCCTGGGCGATCGTGGAGACGCTCAAGGAGTTCCCGAGCCAGAACGTCTTCTACGACGAGGTCGACGGCAAGCCGTCGGTGGTCACCCCCGCGCACATCAACCTCGGCATCGCGATCGACATCCCCAAGCCGGACGGCACGCGGTCGCTCGTGGTCCCCGGCATCAAGCGCGCGGACACGATGGAGTTCGGCGAGTTCCTCTCGGCCTACGAAGACGTCGTGTTCCGCGGCCGCAACAACAAGCTCACCGGCGCGGACTACGCGGGGAACACGATCTCGCTCACCAACCCGGGCGGAATCGGCACGGAGCACTCCGTCCCGCGCCTCATGCGCGGTGCGGGCACCATCGTCGGGGCCGGCGCGCTGGAGTACCCCGCGCAGTTCCAGGGCTCCTCGAACCAGGTGCTCTCCAACCTCGGCATCGGCAAGACCATCACGCTCACCAGCACCTACGACCACCGCGTCATCCAGGGTGCCGGCTCGGGCGAGTTCCTCAAGAAGATCCACGAGCGCCTCATCGGGCAGCACGGCTTCTACGAGAGCATCTTCTCCGCACTCCGCATCCCCTACGACCCGATCCGCTGGGCGACCGACATCAGCGTCGACCTCGCCTCGATGGTCGACAAGACGGCCCGGGTGCAGGAGCTGATCAACTCCTTCCGCGTGCGCGGCCACCTCATGGCCGACGTCGACCCGCTCGAGTACCACCAGCGCAGCCACCCCGACCTCGACATCGCGAGTCACGGCCTCACCTTCTGGGACCTCGACCGCGAGTTCGTCACCGGAGGATTCGGCGGCAAGGACTCCGCCCTGCTGCGCGACATCCTCGGACTGCTGCGCGACTCCTACTGCCGCACCATCGGCATCGAGTACATGCACATCCAGGACCCTGCACAGCGCAAGTGGATGCAGGACCACGTCGAGATGCCGTACACCAAGCCCGGCCACGACGAGCAGATGCGCATCCTCGGAAAGCTCAACGAGGCGGAGGCCTTCGAGACCTTCCTGCAGACCAAGTACGTGGGCCAGAAGCGCTTCAGCCTGGAGGGCGGCGAGTCCACCATCGCGGTGCTCGACGCCGTGCTGCAGGGCGCCGCGGAGGACGGCCTCGAAGAGGTCGCCATCGGCATGGCGCACCGTGGACGCCTGAACGTGCTCACCAACATCGCCGGCAAGACCTACGGTCAGATCTTCCGCGAGTTCGAGGGCACCCAGGACCCGCGCACCGTGCAGGGCTCGGGCGACGTGAAGTACCACCTCGGAACCGAGGGCACCTTCACCGCGGCCGACGGCACCACGATCCCGGTCTACCTCGCGGCCAACCCCTCGCACCTCGAGGCCGTCGACGGCGTGCTCGAGGGCATCGTGCGCGCCAAGCAGGACAGGCGCCCGATCGGCAGCTACAGCGTGCTCCCCGTCATGGTGCACGGGGACGCGGCTATGGCCGGCCAGGGCATCGTTGTGGAGATCCTGCAGATGTCGCAGCTGCGCGGCTACCGCACGGGCGGCACGATCCACCTCGTGGTCAACAACCAGGTGGGATTCACCACGCCTCCCGGCGAGGGACGCACGTCGATCTACTCGACCGACGTGGCGAAGACCATCCAGGCCCCCGTCTTCCACGTGAACGGCGACGACCCGGAGGCCGTGGTGCGCGTCGCGCAGCTCGCCCTCGAGTACCGCCAGGAGTTCCACCGCGACGTGGTCATCGACCTCGTCTGCTACCGCCGTCGCGGCCACAACGAGGGCGACGACCCCTCGATGACCCAGCCGCTCATGTACAACCTCATCGAGGCCAAGCGCAGCGTCCGCACGCTGTACACCGAGGCCCTCGTCGGACGCGGCGACATCACCGCTGAGGAGTACGAGGCCTCGCACGAGGACTTCCAGGACCGGCTGGAGCGCGCCTTCGCCGAGACGCACGCCGCCCAGACCGGCTCGATCGCCGTCGTCCCCGACGACGACAACGCGGTCGCCGACCTCGAGCGCCCGGAGTCCCAGCAGGACGACGCCGTCGGCGAGCTCGCCTCCACGGGCGTCGAGGAGAGCGTGGTCCAGCTCATCGGAGACGCCCACAACAACCCTCCCGCCGGATTCACCGTGCACCCGAAACTGCAGGCGATGCTCAAGAAGCGCGTCGACATGAGCCGCTCGGGCTCGGTGGACTGGGGCTTCTCGGAGCTGCTGGCGCTCGGGTCCCTGCTGCTCGAGGGAACGCCGGTGCGCATGGCCGGACAGGACACGCGCCGCGGCACCTTCGTGCAGCGCCACGCCGTTCTGCACGACCGCCTCAACGGCCAGGAGTGGCTGCCGCTCGGCAACCTCAGCGACGCCCAGGCCCGTTTCTGGATCTACGACTCGCTCCTCAGCGAGTACGCCGCCCTCGGCTTCGAGTACGGCTACTCGGTGGAGCGCGCCGACGCCCTCGTGCTCTGGGAGGCCCAGTTCGGCGACTTCGCCAACGGCGCCCAGACGGTGATCGACCAGTTCATCTCCTCCGCTGAGCAGAAGTGGGGACAGCGCTCGAGTGTCGTCATGCTGCTCCCGCACGGCTACGAGGGTCAGGGTCCCGACCACTCCTCGGCACGCATGGAGCGCTTCCTGCAGCTGTGCGCGGAGAACAACATGACGATCGCGCGTCCCTCGACGCCGGCGTCGTACTTCCACCTGCTGCGCCGCCAGGCGTACTCCCGCCCGCGCCGCCCGCTCGTGGTGTTCACGCCGAAGGCCATGCTGCGACTGCGCGGCGCGACCAGCGAGATCGCCGACTTCACCAGCGGCACGTTCCTCACGGTCATCGACGACACGCGCGTCGACGACAAGGCGGCCATCAAGCGGGTCGTGCTCACCTCGGGGAAGATCTTCTACGACATCCGCAGCGAGCTCGACAAGCGTGGCGAGAAGTCCATCGCCGTCGTGCGGATGGAGCAGCTCTACCCGCTGCCGATCGACGAGATCAATGCGGTACTCGACAGCTACCCGAACGCCGACCTGGTCTGGGTGCAGGACGAGCCCGAGAATCAGGGCGCATGGCCGTTCATCTGCCTCGAGCTGGCCAAGCACCTGCACGGCCGCACGATCACCGTGTCGTCGCGCGCGGCATCCGCTTCGCCGGCCACCGGGTCGAACAAGCGCAGCGGTCAGGAGCAGGTCGACCTGATCAGCCGGGCACTCACGCTCTAGAGGGTGACACAGAGAAGCCCCGCCGACGGCAACGTCGGCGGGGCTTCTCTGTTCGCGCTAGTTGGTGCTCTGCAAGTCGCGCAGTTTGAGGAGAACCTCGGCGCGCAGGTCGACCGGGGCCTTCTCGTTGCAGGCGCTCTTCACCTTGTTCGTGAGCGTGAGGCCCACGAGGTGCTCGCCCGTGCAGGAGTCGCAGTTCTTCATGTGCTCGGCGATGTCTTCCGCCTCGCCGCGGGTGAGCTCGTTGTGGATGTACTCCTCGAGCTCGGCCTTGGCCTTGTCGCAACCGCAGTCGGTCATTTCTTACTCCCGGTGGTGGATTCGGCGGCGACGATTCCTCGGTCGCTCGCGTATTCAGCAAGTAGTCCGCGCAGAAGGCGTCGGCCGCGGTGGAGGCGGCTCATGACGGTTCCGACGGGTGTTTTCATGATGTCGGCGATCTCCTGGTAGGAGAAGCCTTCGACGTCCGCGAAGTAGACCGCGAGGCGGAAGTCTTCGGGAATCGATTGAAGGGCGTCCTTGACAGCACTGTCAGGGAGGTGGTCGATCGCCTCGGCTTCCGCCGAACGTGTCGAGGTGTGCTGGGTGACCGACTCGGCGCCGCCGAGCTGCCAGTCCTCAAGATCGTCGATGGTTCCCTGGTAGGGGTTCCTCTGGTTCTTGCGGTAGTTGTTGATGAAGGTGTTGGTCTGGATGCGGTACAGCCAGGCCTTCAGGTTCGTGCCCTGCTGGAACTGCCCGAACGCCGTGTAGGCCTTCACGAAGGTCTCCTGCACGAGGTCGGCGGCATCGGCCGGGTTCTTCGTCATGCGCATGGCCGCCGCGTAGAGCTGGTCCATGTACTGCATGGCCTGCTCCTCGAAGAGGTCGCGCACATCGTCTGGGGCGGCGGCTGTGTCGGAGTCCGGGGTGGCCGGATCCGGCGTCGCAGCCTCAGCAGCCGCCGTGTCGTCGGGGGTCGCTGGCTCGTTGGGGGTCTCGATAGTCATCAGGGACAATTCTAGGTCGCTGAGAGCGACCTTCTCCCGTGCTTCAAGGAGCACTGTCATGCCCACCATTCCAATCCACCGGCCGCTGGAGCCGATACTGTGGTAACCGATGTTGGTATCCAAGTATTCCCAGCCAGAGTTCAGCCCCTACGACGACGACACACTCGTCGTCGGAGGCGACCCGGGGCCGTGGCCCGCGCCCGTGGCGCAGCACGCCCTCGCGGCGTCCGTGCGCCTGCCCGGGTCGAAGAGCCTCACCAACCGCGAGCTGGCGCTCTCGGCGCTCGCCTCCGGCCCGTCGCTGCTACGCGCGCCGCTGCACTCCCGCGACAGCGCCCTGATGATCGAGGCGCTGCGCGCCCTCGGCACGGTGATCGAGGAGGTGCCGGGTGACGGCGGCTACGGCCCCGACCTGCGCATCACCCCCGCCGAGGAGCTGCTCGGCGGCACCTCCATCGACTGCGGTCTCGCCGGCACGGTGATGCGGTTCCTCCCGCCCGTCGCCGCCCTGGCTCTCGGGCCTGTGGCCTTCGACGGCGACGAGGGCGCCCGCCGCCGCCCGATGCGCACCACCGTCGACGCACTGCGCGGTCTCGGCGTCGACGTCAACGACGACGGCCGCGGGTCACTGCCGTTCAGCCTCTACGCCACCGGCGCTGTCGAGGGCGGCGAGCTCTCGATCGACGCCTCGGCCTCCAGCCAGTTCGTCTCCGGGCTCCTGCTCGCCGCTCCCCGCTTCACCAGGGGGCTCACGCTGCGCCACACCGGCGCGAGCCTGCCGAGCATGCCGCACATCGAGATGACCATCGCGACCCTCGCCGCCCGCGGCGTGGTCGTCGAGAGCCCGGAGCCCGGCGTGTGGGTCGTCCCCCCGTCGGAGATCCGCGGCATCGAGGTCGACATCGAGCCCGACCTCTCCAACGCGGCGCCGTTCCTCGTCGCCGCGCTGGTCGCCGGCGGCACCGTGGCGATCGGCGGATGGCCGTGGTCGACCACGCAGGTCGGCGCGCACCTCGAGACTCTTCTGCCGCTGTTCGGAGCGCAGGCCCGTCGCGACGGCGACTCCCTCGTCGTCGACGGGGGCGCAGGCATCCGCGGAGGACGTGAACTGCCCGGCGTCGACCTCGACCTCTCGCTGGGCGGCGAACTCGCCCCGGCGCTCGTGGCCCTCGCCGCCCTCGCCTCCACCCCGAGCCGCATCACCGGGATCGGCCATCTGCGCGGCCACGAGACCGATCGTCTGGCCGCCCTGGCCGCCGAGATCACCGCGCTGGGCGGAGAGGCGAGCGAGCTCGACGATGGTCTGGCGATCACGCCGCGCCCGCTGCACGGCGGCCTGTGGAAGAGCTACGAGGACCACCGCATGGCCACGGCCGGTGCGATCATCGGCCTCGCCGTCGACGGCGTGCTGGTCGACGACATCGCCACCACGGCGAAGACCCTGCCGCAGTTCCCCGAGCTGTGGGCGGCGCTCGTACGCGACCCGGGCGGCCCGGATTCCGGCTCCACGACCGACTCCATCCTGCTGTGACCGCATGAGCTGGATGTCCGACCCCGACGAAGACGACGGCGCATACGCCGAGTACGACGAGTCATCGATCCGGGTACGCCCGAACCCGAAGGCCAACAAGCCGCGCAGCAAGATCCGCCCGGAGCACAAGAATGCGGTGAGCGGACGCGTGTTCAGCGTCGACCGCGGACGCTACGGCGTCTGGGTGGCCGAGAACACGCCGGAGGAGCGCCAGCTCATCGCCACGCGGGCCCGCGAGCTCGGCAAGAAGTCGGTCGTCACCGGCGACTGGGTGGAGCTGGTCGGCGACACCAGCGGCGACGAGGGCAGCCTGTCACGCATCGTGCGCATCCAGGAGCGGTCCACGCTGCTGCGGCGCAGTGCCGACGACACCGACGCCGTCGAGCGCATCATCGTGGCGAACGCCGACCAGATGCTGATCGTGGTCGCGGCCGCGAACCCCGAACCGCGCACCCGCCTCGTCGACCGCTACCTCGTGGCCGCCTTCGACGCGGGCATCACGCCGATCCTCTGCATCACCAAGACCGACCTGGCCGACCCCGCCGAGTTCCTCGCGAACTTCGCCGGGCTCGAGTTCACCGTGATCGAGAGCCGCAGCGACGAGTTCCCGATCGAGACGATCTCTGCCGCCCTGCAGGGGCACACCACGGTCGCGGTCGGCCACTCCGGCGTGGGCAAGTCGACCCTCGTGAACGCCCTGGTGCCCGATGCCAACCGCGCCATCGGACGGGTGAACGACGTGACCGGCCGCGGCCGCCACACCTCGTCGTCGACCGTGTCGCTGCGCATCGGCAGCGGCTGGATCGTCGACACCCCCGGTGTGCGCTCCTTCGGACTGGGGCACGTCGATCCCGCCAACATCCTGAAGTCCTTCACCGACCTCGCCACCATCGCCCAGAACTGCCCGCGCGGCTGCACCCACCTGCCCGACTCCCCCGACTGCGCCATCATCGAGAGCGTCGAAGCGGGCGAGCTGGGCGAGATGGGGCGGCTCCGTCTCGACAGCCTGCAGCGCCTGCTCACCACCCTCGCCTCGAAGAGCTCGGAGAACCGATGACCGAATACAGCTACAGCGACGACCTCGCCCTGGCCCTGGCCCTCGCGGGCAACGCCGACCTGATCTCGATCGACCGCTTCCGCGCGCTCGACCTCGTCGTGACGACCAAGCCGGACCGCACGCCGGTGACGGATGCCGACCAGGCCGTCGAGCGCTCCATCCGCTCCGGGATCCAGGCGTCGCGCCCCGACGACTCGATCCTCGGCGAGGAGTACGGTACCGAGGGCGACTCGAACCGCCAGTGGATCATCGATCCCATCGACGGCACCGCCAATTTCATGCGCGGACTCCCCATCTGGGGAACCCTCATCGCCCTGGCGGTCGACGGCGTCCCGGTGGTGAGTGTGGTCAGCTCCCCCGCACTCGGCAAGCGCTGGTACGCGGCCCGCGGCCACGGCGCCTTCGCCCAGGTGCACGGCGAGGAGGCGAAGCCGATCCGCGTGAGCGCCGTCGCCGAACTGGCGGACGCCTCGATCAGCTACAACAGCATCCAGGGCTGGGACGGCGCGGACTACCTCGACGAACTGGTGCAGCTGAGCCGCACGGTCTGGCGCGCCCGGGCCGTCGGCGACATGTGGGCGTACATGCTGCTCGCCGAGGGCTCCCTCGATCTGGTGGGCGAGTTCGACCTGCAGCCTTACGACATGGCCGCGCTCATCCCGATCGTGGAGGAGGCCGGCGGCCGTTTCAGCTCGGTGACGGGCGAGCCGGGGCCGTGGCACGGCAACGCGCTCGCGACCAACGGGGTGCTGCACGAGGCCGCCCTCGCGGCGCTCGCGAAGCCGTCGGCTGAGTAGCGCGCCACCCCCGAACGAGCGCTAGTCGAGCATTCCCGGTTCCGACATGCTGAAGGCCGGAGGCCCACCATGGCACACTCGCTCGCCCGCCGGATCGCGCTGATCGCGACCGTGCCGCTGCTCGTCGTCGCACTCGGCGGATGCTCCGCGATCGGCCGGGCGGTCATCGACCAGTTCGGTGGCGGCGATTCCCGGAGCGGGGACGGCTACGGCGACGACCTCGTCACGCACGACGACGGCAACACCGACATCTACTCCATAGCGCGCGGCGACTGCATCGACGACCCGGAGTTCCTGGGCCAGGACCTCTACGCGAGCGTGAACGTCGTCGACTGCGAGCAGCCGCACATCGCCGAGTTCTACTCCCACTTCGACGTGCCCGGAGACGAGTACCCCGGCGACGAGGGGGTCTGGGACTCCGCCGAGATCGGCTGCTCCGCGGAGTTCGGCGTCTACGTGGGCACCTCCTGGGAGGAGTCGCAGTACGACTACATGTACCTCGGACCCGACGAGAGCAACTGGGCCGTCGGCGACCACGAGGTGTTGTGCTTCGTCGTGGACTACGAGCGGGTGACGACCCGCGGCTCCGCGCGCAACGGCGCGATCTAGGAGATCTGCGAGACCCGCTCCCAGAGGTTGATGCCCGCCTCCGTGGCGTGCTCGTCGATGGCCGCGAGCTCGTCCGCCTCGAAGGAGAGGTTCTGCGTGGCCGCGAGGTTGTCCTCGAGCTGCTCGACGCTCGAGGCGCCGACGATCACCGAGGTCACCCGCGTGTCCCGCAGCGCCCAGGAGATCGCGAGCTGGGCGAGGGTCTGTCCGCGGCCCGCGGCGATTTCGTTGAGGGCGCGCACCTTGCGCAGCGTCTCCTCGGTGATCGTGTCGGCCGACATCGACGTGCCCTTGGCCGCGCGGGAGTCGGCGGGGATGCCGTCGAGGTAGCGCGTGGTCAGCAGCCCCTGCGCGAGCGGCGAGAAGGCGATGCAGCCGGCGCCGATGTCCTCGAGGGTGTCGAGCAGGGAGTCCTCGATCCACCGGTTCACCATCGAGTAGGAGGGCTGGTGGATGAGCAGCGGGGTGCCGAGGTCGGCGAGGATGCGGGCGGCCTCGCGGGTGCGCTCCGGCGAGTAGCTCGAGATGCCGGCGTAGAGCGCCTTCCCGCTGGTGACGGCGGTGTGCAGCGCGCCCATCGTCTCCTCGAGCGGGGTGTCCTCGTCGGGCCGGTGGGAGTAGAAGATGTCGACGTAGTCGAGACCGAGGCGGGTGAGGGACTGGTCGAGGCTCGCGAGCACGTGCTTGCGCGACCCGCTCGGGCCGCCGTAGGGCCCCGGCCACATGTCCCAGCCGGCCTTCGACGAGATGACCAGCTCGTCGCGGTGCGAGCGGAAGTCCTCCGCGAAGATGCGGCCGAAATTCGACTCCGCCGAGCCGTACGGCGGACCGTAGTTGTTGGCGAGGTCGAAGTGGGTGACGCCGAGGTCGAAGGCGCGGCGCAGGATCGCGCGCTGCGTCTCCACCGGAGTCGTGTCGCCGAAGTTGTGCCAGAGCCCGAGCGACACGGGGGGCAGGAGCAGCCCGCTGCGCCCGGTGCGGCGGTAGCCGGTCGAGTCGTACCGGGCGGCGTCAGCGGAGTAGTCCATGGTTCTATCCTGTCAGGATCGCGAGAAAGCGGATGCGGCGGCGACGAGCTCCGGCGAGGGTCGAACGCCCGTGTACAGCACGAACTGCTCCTCCGCCTGGATCGCGATCACCTCTGCCCCGGTGATCACCGCTCGACCGGCCGCGCGGGCCGCCACGATGAGCGGTGTCTCCGACGGGAGGGCGACCACGTCGAAGACGGTGGACGCCGCCTGGATCGTGGCATCGTCGAAGGCCTGCGCATCCGCCTCACTGCCCGCCATTCCGAGCGGGGTGACGTTCACGATGAGGTCGGCGCGCAGCTCGCCCACCTCGCTCGCCCAGTCGAAGCCGTAGAGGCCGGCCAGCGCACGGCCGTTCTGCTCGTTGCGGGCGACCACCGTGACCTCCGAGAACCCGGTGTCGCGCAGGGCGGCGACGACGGCCTTCGCCATGCCGCCGCTGCCCCGCACGAGCACCGTGCCGGTGGCCACCTCGTGGCTGCGCAGCAGTCGCACGATGGCCAGGTAGTCGGTGTTGTAGGCCACCAGGCGCCCGTCGGTGTTCACGATGGTGTTCACCGAGTCGATCGCACGGGCGCTCTCGTCGAGTTCGTCGACGAGGGCGATCACCTGCTCCTTGTACGGCATCGACACGGCGCAGCCGCGGATGCCGAGCCCGCGCACACCGGCGATGGCCTGTGCCAGGTCGGTGGGTGCGAACGCCTTGTAGACGTAGTCGAGATCGAGCGCGTCGTAGAGGTAGTTGTGGAACCGCGTGCCGATGTTGCTCGGGCGAGCAGACAGCGAGATGCACAGGGTCGTGTCCTTGTTCAGCACGGTGGTTCCCGCGGCCCTACGCGTCGTGGTTGGTCTCGAGGAACGCGACGAGTCCGGCCAGCGCCTCGTCGGCGCCCTCGCCCTCCGCGCGGAGCGTGACGACCGCGCCCGGGCCGGCACCGAGGCTCATGATGGAGAGGATGCTCGCGGCATTGAGCGGCTGGCCCTCGCCCAGGGCGATGGTCACCTCCACCGGGAGCTTCTGCACGGCCTCGACGAAGAGGGTGGCGGGGCGGGCGTGGAGCCCTGCCGTGCTGGCGATGGTCGCGGTACGTTCTGCCATGGGGTTCTTTCCTTCTATTCGAGGGGGATGCTTCTAGATTAGGCGGGCACGGTCGCGGTAGCGGGTGCCGCCACGGCCTCGGTCGCGACGGGAGCCTTGCGCACCCAGCGCTTGAGGGCGATCACCGAGAACGCCATCACGACGGCGCCGATCGCGATCGCCAGCAGGAACAGCGGGAAGTTGCCGATGGCGAAGAACACGAACACGCCGCCGTGCGGGGCCTGCGAGTAGACGCCGAAGGCCATGCACAGCGCTCCGGTCACCGATCCGCCGAGGATGGCCGAGGGGATGACGCGCAGCGGGTCGACGGCGGCGAAGGGGATCGCACCCTCGCTGATGAACGACGCACCGAGCAGCCAGGCCGCCTTGCCGTTCTCGCGCTCGATCGGGGTGAACAGCGAGCGGGCGAGCACGGTGGAGGCGAGGGCGAGGCCGATGGGCGCGACCATGCCGGCCGCCATGACGGCGCCCATGATCATCCACGGGGTCTGGTTCTCCATGGAGCCGGCGCCGAGGCCGGCCACGGCGAAGGAGTAGGCCACCTTGTTCACCGGTCCGCCGAGGTCGAACGACATCATCGCGCCGAGGATCACGCCGAGCAGGATGGCCGAGGCACCCGAGAGGCTGTTCAGCCAGTCGTTCAGCCCGGTGGAGAGCAGGGCGATCGGTCCGCCGAGCACCATGACCAGCAGTCCGGAGGCGAAGATCGAGCCGAGCAGCGGGATGATCACCACGGGCATCAGGCCGCGCAGCCAGCGGGGAACCCTCCAGGTCCCGATCCAGTAGGCGGCGAGTCCGGCGAGCACACCGCCGACGAGTCCACCGATGAAGCCGGCGCCCATGAGGCCCGCGACGGCGCCGGCGACGAAGCCGGGTGCGATGCCCGGTCGGTCGGCGATGGCGTAGGCGATGTATCCGGCGAGGGCCGGCACCAGGAAGCCCATCGACGTGGAGCCGATCATGAAGAACACGGCGCCGAGGTAGATGAGCAGGCCGCCCTCCGGCAGGTTGCCGAAGTTGTTCTCCACGATGATCGTTGCCGCGTTGTCGGTGATTTGGTAGCCGCCGAAGAGGAAGCCGAGGGCGATCAGCAGACCGCCGCCCGCGACGAAGGGGATCATGTAGCTCACACCGGTGAGCAGCACGCGCTTCACCTTCTGGCCGAAGTTCTCGCTGACGCCCGAGGTGTCGGCGACCGCTCCCCCGGCCGCGACGCGGCGCGCGTTGGGATCGGTGGAGGCGGCGATCGCATCGGCGATCATGGCGTCCGGCTCGTCCACGCCGCGCTTCACGGGGCCCTGCACGAGCGGCTTGCCGCCGAAGCGGCCCTTGTCGCGCACGTCGACGTCGACGGCGAAGATCACCGCTCCCGCCCGGGCGATCAGCGCGGGGTCGATCGGGGTCACCTGCGAGGAGCCCTGCGTCTCGACGTGCACCTCGACACCGGCGCGCTTGCCGGCCGCGACGAGCGCGTCGGCCGCCATGTAGGTGTGCGCGATGCCGGTGGGGCAGGCGGTGACGGCGACGATCACGGGGGTGTCGCTCGGTGCAGCGGATGCCGCGGGTGCGGTCTGCGGGGCGGCCTGCGGTTCGTCGCTCATCGCCTCGTTCACCAGCCGCACGATGTCGTCGGGCGTCGCCGCCTTCCGCAGCGAGTCCGTGAACTCCGGCTTGATCAGGGAGCGGGCGAGCTTCGCGAGCAGCACCAGGTGGGCCTGGTCGGCGCCGTCCGGCACGGCGATGAAGAAGACCAGGTCGGCGCCCGCGTCCTTGGCGCCGAAGTCGACGCCCGGGCTGAGCCGCGCCATCGCCAGGGTGGGCTCGGTGACCGCCTTCGAGCGGCAGTGCGGGATCGCGATCCCGCCGGGCATTCCGGTGGCCGACTTGCCCTCGCGTTCGAGGGCGTCGGCGGCGAGGGCGTCGGCATCCGTCGCCCGCCCCTCGGCGACCACGCGCGCGGCGAGCGCCCGGATCACCTCGCTCTTGTCTGTGCCGATCGCCTGGTCGAGAGTGACGAGGCGTGCGGTGATGAGTTCAGCCATGGTGTGTCTCCTTCGTGGATTCGCGGCGGGCGTCTCTGCTGGCGTCGCGGGTAACGGTGATACTGAATCGGTCCGCCTGCTGGCGGGTGGGAACGGTGGAGCCGGGAAGCGATGCGGCCGCCGCGCCGTGGGCGACGGCCTGCGCGAGACTCTCGCCGGGCGAGCGGCCCTCGTGCTCGGCCAGCAGGTAGCCGGCGAGCGAGGAGTCGCCCGCCCCGACGGTGCTGCGGGCGTCGATGCGCGGTGCGGCCGCGAACCAGGTGCCGTGCGGGGTGACGAGCGCGGCGCCGCGGCTGCCCAGCGTGACGAGGGCGGCGCCCACGCCCCGGGCGAACAGCTGCCCGGCGGCGGCCGCGGCCAGCGCGGGCTCGCGCTCGAACTCCTCGCCGCTGCCCGTCGCCGTCAGCTCGGCGAGCTCCTCGGCGTTCGGCTTGACGAGGTCGATCGACACCTCGCTGGCGAGCAGCAGCCGCAGCGGCTCCCCCGAGCTGTCGATGGCGATGCGCGGCGCGCTCCGGCCGTGGGACTCGCGCAGTGTGCGCACCAGGCGCACGTAGTAGTCCTGGCGGATGCTCGGGGGCAGCGAGCCGGCGATGACGAGCCACGACGCGTCCGCCGCCTCGGAGCAGACGCGGTCGCTGAGGGCGTCGAGCTCGTCCTCGCTGAGGTGCGGGCCCGGCTCGTTCACCTTGGTGGTGGTGCCGTCCGGCTCGGTGAGCGCGACATTCGAGCGCACGGCGCCGGCGATGGGCACGTTCTCGAAGGGCAGCGCGGAGGCGCGCATCGCCGTGACCATGGGGTCGGTGTCGGCGGCGGGGAAGAGCGCGAGGGTCTCGACGCCCGAGGCGACCAGGGCACGGGTCACATTGATGCCCTTGCCACCGGGCTCCTGGTGCGAGGCGGCGGCGCGCTGCACCTCGCCGCGCTCCAGGCGGTCGGGCAGCTCGACCGTGCGGTCGAGCGACGGGTTGACGGTCAGGGTGAGGATCATGCGCAGAGCACCTCGACTTCGGCGAGCTCGAGGGCGTCGCTCAGTTCGGAATAGGGACGGCTGTCGGTGACGAGGGTGTCGATCTCGTCGAGGGCGGCGAAGCGCACCAGCGCCTCCTGCCCGAGCTTGGTGGCGTCGGCGAGCACAACGGCGCGGCGTGCGGAGCGCACCATCGCGCTCTTCACCGCGCCCTCGATGTCGTCGGGCGTGCTCAGACCGAAGCCGGGGCTGATGCCGTTGGTGCCGAGGAACGAGATGTCGGGGCGCAGCGCCTCCAGCTGGCCCACCGCGGCGTTGCCGACGAGGGCGCCGGTGATACCGCGCAGGCGGCCGCCCACGAGGTGCAGGTCGAGGTGCGGGTTCTTGTCCAACGCCACGAGGTTCTGCACCGAGTTCGTGATCACCGTGAGCTGCTGGCCGTCGGACGGCGTCCATGCCGCCAGGCGTTCGGCAAGGAGCGCGGTGGTCGTTCCCGCGTCGAGCAGCA
>Ga0247810_10000499_pt1 | contig 40509 bp, 24 predicted proteins | sample UWRJL119311C1_FD_179918 | JGI IMG/M metagenome (GOLD analysis project Ga0247810, IMG submission 179918) | Plant litter microbial communities from Arlington Agricultural Research Station in Wisconsin, United States - UWRJ-L119-311C-1 | ecosystem: Environmental > Terrestrial > Plant litter >...
CGCTGTTTCCAATTATATCTGCGTTTTGCCAAAGGCTGACGCCTCTTTCTTCCCAAGTAACGTAGAGCGACCGATGTCGAATCCGGAATTCCAGTTCTTCAACACTTCTACAAATGCGACGATCTATAGCTGGTATTTTGGAGACGGAGGTCAGTCAAACAGCGAGAATCCAGTCTACATTTACCCGGAACAAGCCGGAAACTATACTGTAACACTTATCGCTAATAACGACGGGAATTGCCCCGACAGCGCGAAACTAACAGTGACTGTAAATGATCAGCTGATCTACTACATTCCGAATTCATTTACTCCTGACGGGGACGAATACAACAATGTCTTCAAACCGATCTTCTATTCCGGATTCGATCCTTTCAGCTTTACGATGCTGATCTATGATCGCTGGGGAGAAGTCGTATTCGAATCGCATGATGTTACCAAAGGATGGGACGGAACCTATAACGGTGAGCTTTGTCCGGTTGGTAGCTATACCTGGACCGTTCAGTTCAGGGATCGGCGAACTGACAAAAAAATCACTGATACGGGTACAACCAATATCATCAGATAAAACCGGAAAAGGCAGGAGATGATCCTGCCTTTTTTCTTTTGACACTGTTCCAGAACAACATCTTTCTCTTTGTGCCGGAACTGCTGCAAAGCTGGAAATTGGTCATCCTGCAAACTTATTTTTAAAAAAGATCATTTTTCTCTTGACTCTGACCTAAGGTCATAGACTAGCTTTGCATTATTAATTATTCAAAATGCAGCGATTAAGTGTTAAACAACTGGCGGAATTAACTGGTGTAAGCGTGCGCACGCTTCATCACTACGACAAGATCGGGTTGTTAAAACCGGGAAGAAGATCGGAAACGAACTACCGGTATTACGGAGAGCAGGAATGTCTTCGTTTACAGCAGATACTGCTCTACCGGGAACTGGAGCTTCCACTTTCAGCCATCAAAGCTTTGCTCGACGATCCGGAATTCGATGCAATGGCTGCGCTGAAACGGCATAAAGAAACGATCCGTTCGCGAAGGAATCGTTTGGGTGCCATTCTGGAAACGGTGGAAAACACGATCGCAGCTTTGAAGTCAAACTCAGAAATTATGGATTACAGATCATTGTATGCAGGTTTCGGCAAAGAAAAAGCTGATTCCTACAAAAATGAAGCGGAAGAACGCTGGGGAAAAGAAATCATTGAGGAATCTCACAACCGGCTGCTTTCCCTGTCGAAAGATGAATGGGAGGAATTACTTGCTTTCGGAGAACGGCTAAACAGTCAGCTCGCATCGCTGGTGGAAGAACCGCCTGGAAGCAAGGAAGTTCAGCAGTTGATCGCATTGCATTTCGTTTATATCGGAAAACATTTCGACGTTACGAAAGCAATTTACAAAGACATGGGATCGATGTATGCCGAAGACGAACGCTTCCGGGCTTATTACGATCAATACAACGACCAGCTGGCCGGTTTCATGAAAGAAGCGATCGAAATCTTCTGCCGAAGCTGATTCCGGTTTTCAACCACAAAAAGCGTCAAGAAAACGACCATCCGTGCGGATCGTTTCCTCGCTTTTTGTGGTTACCCTATTTCCCCCAATGTTCAAATGCCTTCTTCTGAGCCGCAGTAGGGTTTTCAACCGGCCTGAGACTGTATTCGAGGTAAAAATTGCGCTGAACCTCCGGAAGCGTGAGCTCTGCCAGCTTTCCTGCCCGGATAACCGTTAGTTTTTTCGTTGTATCGTCGGCATATTGCAGCCATTTATCGAGCTCGCCATGCAAAACGAAGCCGTTTACAGCAATGATCTCATCTTCGAGCATCAAGCCTCCCATATCTGCCGGACTTCCAGGATAGATGGCTTTTACAACATGATTCGGACCAAGGGTAAGTGTTTTGAATCCCGTTCTGCCATGCGAATATTTCGGTGAAGGCCTGTGCAGCATTTCGAGCCCGATCACCTCAAAAGCGTCCGACAGCAATCCTTCGAACGGCCTTGTACCGTAGAAATAATCTTCGAACACTGTTTTCATTTCTTCACCTGCCAGCTCACATACGATTGATTTATAATCCTCCTCACTTACTCCTTTTCCTTTCAGTGCGAAATTGAAGTACAGCCGCTTCATTACTTCATCGATCCCGGATTTATCCTTTGTGTGCTGACGGATCATAATGTCGGTTACGAAAGCCAGCAAACAGCCTTCCACGTAAATAGACGTTTTTCTTCCGGGTGCTCCCGGCACATATCCATCCAGCCACGTATCCCAGGAAGAATCGGCCACCGACAGATTGAAGCGCCCAAAATTATCAAAGTGCTTCTGCAATTGTGCGGTCATTTCGCGCAGGTAATCCGGCAGCTTGAAAACGCCTGATTTATAAAGCATCAGGTCGCCCATATACGTTGTGACGCCTTCACACAGATACCCGAGCTTCGAGAAATTTTCCTGCTGGTAATTGTAAGGGAACATCTCGACAGGGCGGATCGCTTTTACGTTCCAGGTATGATAAAGCTCATGTGAGCTAACTCCGAGCAGCTCACGGTAGAGCTCACCGAACACATCGTAAGAAGGTCCGAGGGTAATCACCGTTGATTTCTGGTGTTCTACTCCATGATAGGCTTTATAAGGCAGAATGTGGAAGAGAAAGTGGTAATGCGGCACCGGAAATTCCATGAATTTCTCGATCTGTTTGGCGGTAAAGGCCTTGAAATCAGCGATGATCCTGGGCCAATCTATGATCACGTCACCATTGAACCACAAATGGAAGATCGTTCCGTTCATTTCGTACTGGTTGTACTGGAGATCGGCTGAGCAGATAAAGGGAGAATCGGCCAGCTCGTGAAAGTCAGCAGCAGTAAGCTTTTTACCTTCGCGATTCATCGAGGTGGCAATATTCCAGGAATCCGGGATGGCCAAATGTACCTCGCAGGATTCATCCAATCGTCCATCCAGGTACATAAAACAATTGACCGGATTCGCATACAGCTGACTTTCGGAAAGAAAAGTAGAGCCGGCATTCAGCTCAGCAGCAAAATAGCCGTATTCAACGCGCAGATCTTCGCCGGCAGCATTGATTACTTTCCAGGAAGAAGAGCCTGTTTTTTCTATGGTACAGTTTCTTCCTTCGGAGCCGTATACCCGGAAATTCCTGACATTTTTCGCAAAATTCCCCAGCTCGTATCTTCCCGGCCTCCATTTCGGAAGATGAATGACCGCATTTTCCGGAACGGATGAAAAATCCACCCGGAAACGGACATATTGCTGATTAGCCTGATCGATTGAAAGCGAATATTTTGCCATTATTTTTTTCTCCAAAGGTAGAAATTCAATTAAGAAATGAGAAAATTGAGAGACGTTTGATACCTTTGGAAAAAAGTCTTAAATTAGTGGACAAAAGTCTTTGGTATGAAAAAAGAAAAAGATATTGATCATTCAGTTAAGCAGTATGCCAACTATTTTCAGAAAGAGGAGCCAGACAGCTTCTTTCCAGAACCTCCTTTGACCTATAACAACTTCTTCAGCAATAAATTATTCCTTGTCCAATCCATCAGAAACGGAATTCCTTTTTTCCTGTTTTCGGCTATCCGTTTGAAAACACCTTTCAGCGATATCGATTGGGCGCGTTTTCTCAACATTTCCATCAAATCCCTTCAACGTTACAAGATGGAAAAGGATTTTGTCTTCAAACCCATCCACTCGGAAAAAATCATAGAGCTTGCGGAGGTTACCCAACTCGGGGAAACTATTTTCACCACCCAGGAAAAATTTTACAAATGGCTGAACCAATCGAGTGTTGCTTTTGGAAATATGAAGCCTCTCGATCTGCTCAACGATTCCTACGGAAAAGAGCTCGTTGTAAATGAGCTTCATCGTATAGACCACGGTATTTTTGCCTAAATGAAAGTGTACCGTCTGTGCCGGGAGAAATATGCTTCCGATTTTTCAGGAAAAGGAGCAGCTTTATCAGGCGCCAGGTGGAGTTCAAAAGGCACCGAGCTTATTTACACTTCCGAAAGCCGCGCCCTGGCAATGGCAGAAGTATCTGTTCACTTATCTCTTGATCTTCTTCCGGACGATTTCATCATGCTGGAAATCTTGATTCCCGACAACCTGGAACAGCTTGCTTTGGACCAGCATACCTTGGCCAGGGACTGGAATCAGTCTCCGCCAATGGAAAGCAGTCAGCTTCTCGGGGATAAATTTGTCAGCGAAAACAAATTTTGTATTCTCCGTGTTCCGTCTGCAGTTGTTCGGGGAGACCACAATTTGCTGATCAATCCACATCATCCGGACTTTTCGAAAATCAAAATTACAGCTGAAGAAAGATTCCCTTTCGACAGACGCCTGTTCGGTAATTAATTCGATTTTATTGCTCCTTTAAATTGGCCGGAAATCATTACTTTCGCACCGTATCCATTTTATTGAACACATATGAATTACGATATTATCGTTGTTGGAAGCGGCCCGGGTGGTTATGTAACTGCAATCCGCGCTTCACAATTAGGATTGAAAACTGCCATCGTTGAGCGTGACGCTCTTGGTGGAATCTGCCTCAACTGGGGTTGTATCCCAACGAAAGCATTGCTGAAAAGCGCTAACGTATTTGAATACCTGACACATGCTGCCGATTATGGCATTACCGTGAAAGATGCTTCGGTTGATTTTGACGGAATGGTTCAGCGAAGCCGGGGAGTTGCCAATGGAATGAGCAACGGGATCCAGTTCCTGATGAAGAAGAACAAGATCGACGTACTGAAAGGTTCAGGTGTTATAAAAGCAGGAAAGAAAGTAGCTGTAACAGCTGAAGACGGAACTGTTTCGGAATACACAGCAGACAAAGGAGTTATTATCGCTACGGGAGCGCGCTCACGCCAGCTTCCGAATCTTCCGCAGGACGGAGAAAAGATCATTGGCTACCGTGAAGCAATGAGCCTGAAAAAACAGCCGAAGAAAATGGTTGTTGTAGGCTCGGGAGCTATCGGTGTTGAATTTGCTTATTTCTACAATGCGATCGGAACAGAAGTAACGGTTGTAGAATACCTTCCGAATGTCGTTCCTATCGAGGACGAGGAAGTTTCAAAACAACTGGAGAAATCGTTCAAAAAATCCGGTGTGACGATCATGACGAACGCTTCCGTTGAAGCTGTCGACACGTCAGGAAAAGGATGTGTTGTAACGGTGAAGACTGCAAAAGGAGAAGAGAAGATCGAATGTGACGTTGTACTTTCCGCTGTCGGGATCCAGGCGAACATCGAAAATATCGGACTGGAAGAACTTGGAATTGTCGTTGACAAAGGTCGTATCCTGGTAAATGATTTCTACCAGACAAATCTTCCGGGCTATTATGCTATCGGGGATGTTATTCCTACAGCTGCACTGGCACACGTTGCTTCAGCCGAAGGAATTATCTGCGTAGAGAAAATCGCCGGACACAATCCTGAGCCACTTGATTACGGAAATATCCCGGGATGTACTTATTGCTCGCCTGAGATCGCTTCTGTCGGTATGACTGAAAAAGCAGCGAAAGATGCAGGAATGGATATCAAGATCGGTAAATTCCCGTTCTCGGCTTCAGGAAAAGCAAGTGCTGCCGGAGCAAAAGACGGGTTTGTTAAGCTGATCTTCGATGCGAAATACGGCGAATTGCTCGGAGCACACATGATCGGTGCCAATGTAACGGAAATGATCGCTGAGATCGTTGCTATCCGTAAACTGGAAGTAACAGGACATGAGCTTATCAAAACAGTTCACCCTCACCCTACGATGTCGGAGGCCGTGATGGAAGCTGCAGCAGCAGCTTACGGTGAAGTGATCCACTTATAAGAAGTATAAAAATCAACAGAGAGGTTATTCGTTTATTCGGATAACCTCTTTTTTAATCGCATAATTAGCGGAAACAGAACATAAAAAAGCTCCGTCCGTTTAGAAAAGAGCTTCTGTAATCAGCCTGTTATCTTAAATCCTGCGATCCGATCTTACTATCCTGAAATCTTAATTTCCAATAGTCACCTTCATACCGATCACACCCAGAAACTTAGCATCGCGGATCGGGCTCGACTGCCAGGTGTATTGCCCCATATCTCCGTAGACATAATTATAGGTTTTTCCCTGTATGCTACCAATTCCTGCTCCGATGTAATAGTCGAATGCGAAATTATTAGACAGCCATTGCTGGAAACCAAGATTGAATGAAAAAATGTATTCATTCGTGTAGCCCATCTGCTCGCTTAACCCGGTTCCGTTGATCGCCACATCATAAGCCTGGTTGAAACGACGGTACTTGAATTTCGGAGAAATATAAAGCTTGTTCATCGCCTGGTAATCTTCCAGCGGATAATACCTTACAGCTGCCGATACGAGAACTCCCATCGCCGAATGTGAAGATCCGTAATTATACTGATCATGAAATCCCGAATTCGTGAGATTAGAAATAGTCGGGCCCAATTCGAACTCAACAGTTGTTTTCTCCTCTATACGGTGTTCCCAGCTGAACCCTATTTCTCCGATAGCCATGCGGAACGGGTCGAATTTAAAAGCATTGTAATTTTCAACGTTACGGTCTGTGCTTTTCTTTTTACGGCGGTAATCGTCCTGGCGAACCACAACGATCGTTTCTTCCTGTGAAAATGTTGTAAAGCTGATCAGGCCGAGAAGTGAAATAAGTGCAATCTTCATAGTGTATCGATTATTAGTGACTATCGTTTAACGTAAAAATATTGAAATTAGTCACTCAGCAACACACTTTTTATCAAAAGGCACTTTTTCGTTAACCGATCGCCACGTACTCTCCTTTGTGCCGGGTAATTCCCGAACGTGATAATTCAAGGTCAATGCGCCCGAGATAAAGACCTCCGTAGCCAACCTGGTTCACAATCACTTCTTTACCTGCTGCATTTTTCAGAACAACAGGTGCCTCAAGAAAAGTGTGTGTATGTCCGCCAATTATCAGATCGATGCCTTCCGTAGAAGCAGCAAGCACTTTATCGGATAATTTATCTGTCGGATACTCGAATCCTAAATGTGACAGACAAATGATCACCTCACAGTGCTCAGCCTTCAGTAAACGCACCTGTTCTTTAGCTGCTGCGATCGGATCGTTGTAGATCATTCCAGCGAAATTTTCATCTGCAACCAGCCCTTTCAGATCGATTCCGACTCCGAAAACACCAATTTTAACGCCTCCTTTTTTCAGAATGACATGAGACTTGATGTCGTCTTTCATTGCTGTTGAGGAAAAATCATAGTTCGCATTCACAAAAGGAAACGATGCAAACTGACGGGCGGCTTTAAAACCTTCCATTCCTATGTCGAAGTCATGATTTCCGAGGGTTCCGACGTCGTAGCCCATTTCGGTCATGGATTTCATTTCCAGGACGCCTTTGAACTTATTGAAATAAGGAGTTCCCTGGAAAATATCGCCGGCATCCAGTAAAAGCACATACTCTTCTTCCGCTCGGATCTGCTGGATCTTTGCCGCTCTGACGGAAACACCTCCCATTCCCGGGTATTTCCCGTGATTGGCAGGAAAAGGATCGATATTGGAATGCGTATCGTTGGTGTGTAAAATAACCAGCTTCGTTTTCTTACCTGAAGCACTCACCAATGATGGAGCTATTAAAGCGGCTCCTGCAACCACACCCGTTTGCTGAATGAATGTTCTTCTTTCCATAGTTCTATAATTGTACGCGTTCCTCCAAACGCATTTTAATTACCTGTTTTGCCGTTACTTCCTGTAAAAGGAGATCACGCATCAGCTTCCTGGTAGTTCTTTTCTCAACTGCCGACTGGAAAAAGTACATTTTATCTCCGCCATTTGCAAGGAAATCGGTTGTTATCACCCAAAAATATCCGGACTCCTTATTTTGGGAATCCAGTATCAGCTGTCCTTTGATCACTTTAAAACCTGCGATCGGCTCACCACCCGTTGTTTGGATATAAGCACTGATCTCAGCGAGTTTTTCGACGGAAAGTTTTAAAGCAACAACCTGGTTATCGAACGGCATCACTTTGTAAATGTCGCCAACGGTGATCGTTCCTCCAGGGAACGTTGCTCTTAACCCGCCTGTATTCAGAAGCGCTATAGCGGGAAGATCTTTATCTTCCGAAGGAATCAGGCTGTCTTTACCATACGCCAGCAGTACATCGGTTGTCCACTGCCCCATCAGGCTATTGGGTCTTTCAACGGTCATATTCTGATCCGCAGAGCCTATAACTTTGTTCATCTCCAGCTCCAGCTCTCTGCGGTAAGGCGCTGTGAGCGAATCAATCTTTACATTGTGCGGAGAAGCAGAGCTCATCACTATTCGTTCCGTAGAATAAGACGCTATTTCATAAGAAGAGCAGGCCGAAAGGCCTGCTCCAATTATCATGTATATGACGAATTTCATTTCTGCTGAAAGCTTATTCGATCACAAATTGTTTTTGTGCTGTTCCGTAAGGTGTTGTCGCTTTCACAATATAAGATCCCGATTTAAGAGAAGCCACATTGAGTTTCACAAGAACAAGATCACTTGCCGTACCACTGAGAACTGTTCTTCCCTGCATGTCGATCACCTCGTAAGCTGAGATAGTTGTTGCATCTACGTGAAGGTTCAATTCAGTTTTAGCCGGATTCGGGTAAGTAATAAAAGCTGAGCTCAGCAATTCTGTCATTTCAAGAGCTGTACATCCGTCAGGATAGTAAGTCATATTGCTGAAATTGATAAAGCAAGGGTAGTCCACATTATCCACAAACGGGTTACGATTGTGCTGGAGTGAATCCACATAGTCATTACGTGCAATTTCGTAATTGCTTGGCGGATCCTGGAAATGCCATTGTTTCAGGATGAACTGATCCTGTCCGTAGTTGATACCTCCACCAATTGGGTTAGGGAAGCCCCAGTTGTGTCCGCCAACTGTTGTGTAAGCAATCGCTTCGTACATCATCGCACGTGCAGCATCACCTTTGTGGGCATCACGCGGCTCGTAAACAAGGTGTCCGTTAACATCGTAACCGTATTTTGCACCAAGGTAACTTGAAGTCTGCGTTGCCACTATTCCCAAAGGATAATTGCTTCGTACTGCATTTGCCTGATTTTGGTTCGTAGGGAACAGGTGGTGGTAGTCATTGTATTCAGGTAATGACTGCGCAGGGTTTGTAGGCATCCAGCTATGAGCGTAAGTATGCTCGCGGCTGAAGTTGTTTGTCGTAAAGTCAAAAGGCTCTGTGTAGATCTTGTTTTCACCACTGTAAACACAAGTGATCACACGCTGATTGTCAACTGTATCACGTGCAGCAAATTTAGCGATCATCAGGTTACCATAGTTGCTGTAATACTGCATGTTGTGCGTATTCGTAAGAGTGTGAAGCTGGGAAACGAAAGTTGCAGCATTGGTCATTGTAATTCCTGAATAGTAACCAGCCGGCATCATCGTAGCAGGAGTTGTTACAGTTGCTGCAAGAGGAGCCGTTGTTCTGTAATTGCGGTAAGCACCTGCGCCGTTGTAAGTATACACTTTGAAGAAGTACTGTGTACCTGCAACAATGTCATTCGGAGAAAAGCTTGTTGAAGTTCCGCTGAACACAACCTTAGCATCTCCCATGTTATCACCACGGTCGTAAGTTTGTCCGTCAACCGGATCAGCTGTAATAGCAGAACCTGTTTTTCTAACTACGATATATCCGTCAACACCGGCAGCAGGAGTAAATGCTCCTGTGAAGCGGTATGTTTTAACGTTAGTGAAGTTAAGCGCAGTTGCCTGAGCAGCCGGCTCGGAAGCCATTGCACCACCGATTCCGTCAAGGTTAATAATGTAAGGGTTTTCATCTGCATCGTCGCTTACGATCGTAAGAACGGCAGTACGTGTTCCTGCAACCGAAGGTGTGAAATTCACTGTAAGCGCTGTGTTGGAAGCTGCATTAACAGTAAAAGGAGTAGTTGTAGCAACACTGTAATCAGCAGCAGCAGGTCCCGAGATCGTAGCTGAAGCAACGTTCAGTGCAGTAGCCGTACCAAGGTTCTCAACTGTAAACGTTAACGGAGTCATTGTGCTGACAGCCGAGTTGAAAGAATACGTACCACCTGTTACGATAGTCGTTGTTCCCTGTTTTACGTTGATCTCCTGTGCAGGAGTCGCAGCACCGACAGCGATTGAAACGTTATCGATACCGATGTTTCCTGTTTGCTTATCGGTAAACATGAAACGGATGTAACGCGTCGTGCTTAGCGGAGTGTCGGAAAAAGAAGCATACGATCCTCCCGTACTACCCGGAACTGTATTTGAAAACGTACGAAGCGGTGTCCATACCGTACCAAGATCTGACTGCTCAACTGTAAAAACTCCCGCAGTGAAAGTATTTCCAGCTGCGTCGTAGGTCAGTACTCCCGGGCTGCTTGCAAAATTGATCGTCAGGTTTTCGCCATCTGCATCAAATTTGATTGCCGGCTGCGGATTTCCCGAGCCTGTGTAATAATCGACCCCGGATGAAGCTACCCAACCATTAGGAAGTGTTGCGTTCGCGAAGTTCCAGCTTGTTGGAAGAACAGCCTGTGCCATTCCTGTCAGGCTTACCAGCGTAACAAGCAGCGAAGTGTAAATAATTTTCTTCATTTTATACTCTATTAATTAAAAGCCAATTTTAAGGCCGAGGTTCAGACGGCTTCCCATTCCAACAAAAACTGTTGCAGAAGCTGCGTTGAAATCCGCACCGTTTTGTGCATCTGTAATATACACGGTATTTAAAGCGTTCAGGTAACCGCCACTGACGGATAGCTTGAACTTGGAAAAAGTGAAATCGTATCCGAAATTGAAATCGAGCAGCCCGTAACTCGGCATTTGCCAGGATTCGCGGTCTTTATTATCACCTGTTAAAGCAAGTGGGTCAAAGTTCGCGAAATTTTTGGTAAAGTAAGTATAACGGGCTTTCAGATAAAGGTTCTTGATGATCTCGTAACGAACGCTTCCACCTAATTGAGTCTGTGCAGCATCGCCTACGTGTACATTTTTTGCGCTGAAATCCAGTGACTCAACGATGTTACCGTCGTTGTCAATGATATTCACAATGCTTCCGGAGATCGTTTTCCAATCACCGAATGATGCCAGACCTTCAATGTTCAGCTTCTTGGAAACTTTTACGTTGAAATCGAGCTCAATACCTTTGTGCAATGCATCCAAACCGTTGATGTTGTAAGAAAATGTTCCGTCCGGTGTTACAACTGTAGGGGTATACTGTGGCGGCTTGTTTTTCCAAAGCGTGTAATAAGCGTTTACGTTTGCCGAGAAAATGGCGCTTCTGAAACCATAACCAACCTCTACCGAAGTCACTTTCTGATTCTCGATCGCCAGGAACTCCTTGTTGTTATTATCGAAAACAGTGTTCATTTTCGGGGCAATATTCAGATACCCTGCATTCATGAAAACGTTGTGATGCTTATCGATATTGTAATTGGCTCCGGCTTTGATGGTAGCACCGAGGAACCATTTCTCATCCGTAGTAGCAAATCGCGCTTCGGAAGAAGTATTTGTGTACTCAACACCATCGTAAGTGATCGTATCCCCGTAACCGACAGCCTGAACCATTGTTGTATCAGCCAGTACAAGGTCCTTTTTCTTGAAATAATCCACACGCTTGTACCCTGTTTCGGAAACAGATCCGGTAATGAAAGTACTCCACTTGTCCTTTTTGTATTCGATCTGGCCAAACAGACCGCCCCACTTAACAAATGCGTCGTTGTAATAGGAAACCTTGTCCCCTTCCTGCTTCATACCGTAATCAGTATTTCCCGCACCTTTGGGCTGGTTCTTATCAGAATTGTCTATTGCGTAATCGCCACCCATCAGGTCGTAAACCGTTTGGTAGTGCGAGCCTTTATAGTAACGCGCATCGATCCCGAACATAGATGTCCAGTTCGGGTTGATTTTGTAATTGAGCGTTGAAAGTACACCGACCCACTGGTGATCGTTGTTAGCAGATCTCAGGTAATTTCCGGAAGAATGCAGCGTGGTGCTGTAAAGCGGAGAAAAAGTGGTGGTATTGTAGTCATAAATCGACTGGTAGTCATACAATCCTGTTGTTGTATCACGTCCCGGTGTCGTTTTGGTAGATGTTCCACCTCCACGTCCCACCGATGCATAAAGAACGGTTGTCCAGTTGAATTTTTCATTCGGATTCCAGGAATGGGTCAGGTTGAACTGCGGCTTGTGGAAGAAATTCACTTTTTCATTGAAGTCGTCGCCGTTAATAATACCGTAGTTCGGATTGTAACGAATGCCACGGGCACCTTGCGACGGAGTTGTGAACTCACCACCACTGATATTGGAAAGAGAATCCAGTGCTGCACGATAATCGATCCCTGTTTTGCCAGCCAGCTTTTCGTTTACAACAGCAATCGGCAAACGGGTTGTTCGCTGTCCGTGAGACTGAGGGGCTCCGTTTACTCCAAGACTGAATAAATGCTTGTCAAATCGTTTCTGGATCTTCACAAAATAAGACCAGGCGTCATCGAAAGTCGCATCTGCATAGCTCGATCCCCATTTACGGGAACCTGCGGCAGTAATTCCCCAGCGGCCTTTCAGCAACCCGGAATTGTAGCCGAACGATGTTTTGTAAAGTCCGTAAGAATTGATCTCCTGTTTCACGTAAGCGCCCATTTTCTGATCAATTCCTTTGGTAACAATGTTCATTGTACCTCCGACTGAAACGATAGAAAGTTTAGATGCTCCCAGTCCGCGCTGAACCTGCATGTAACGGGTAATGTCTCCAAGACCGTCCCAGTTACTCCAGTAAACCTGGCCGTTTTCCATGTCGTTTACAGGAACTCCGTCAACGAGCACGGCAACATTGCGCTGGTCAAATCCGCGGATAGAAATTCTTGCATCACCTGCTCCCCCACCCTGCTCGGTAGCATAGGCCCCCGGAGTTGAGTTGAGAACCATCGGTAAATCGCGGGTACCAAGTTCTTCGGCAATTTTTTTGGCATCAAGTGTTGATAAGGCGATAGGCGTTTCCCGGGCTTTTCCCAACTCGGCAGTTACAACAACCGCGTCGATCACTTTGCCAACCGGCTGAAGCGAAACATCACGCGTTACCGACTCTGTACCAACAGCAACAGTTATGTACTGCGTGTCGTAGTCCGGAAAATTGATCTTCAATATGTGCGTTTCGTTAGGGGATACCATAAATGTGTATCCCCCGTCGAAATCTGTTACAGTTTCCTGCACGGAGTCGCAGTATACCTGAGCGCCGATAATAATTTCTTTTCCTTCCGTATCGTAAACCACTCCGCTAAGGGCAACTTTTTCCTGCGCGAAGAGGAGTGTTAAGAAGAATACCGAAAAGACGGTAAGTAAGAGCTTTTTCATAAAGTGTATATCGTCTTTCAGAAAGAAATGTCAGACTACAATTACTGAATTACAAGGCTTGTCTGCGTAAAGGAATCCGTATCGTAGCTGATGCGAACAATGTAAACACCTTTTTTAAGAGCAGACGTATTTACTGTAGTGAATTTAGAAGCAATCGCAGGAGTCTCAGCAGCCACGACCTCACCGATCATGTTTACCACTTCAACTGCAACAATGTTCTCGGAAGCTTTCACATAAACAGAACCTGTTGAAGACGGATTCGGGAATACGGAGAAAGAAACAGTTGTAGCTTCTTCCAGACCAAGCGCACAGTTACAAACATGTGTTCCAAGGTTTGTCCAGGTATCTTCCGGCAATGAATCGTATTGAGCCGTAACGATAAAGGTCGTAGGATTCACTGTTACACCGTGAAGCACCGTTGGCTTACGGATCAATGTGTGATTCTCTGTCCATACAACGCCGTCAGATCCATCATAAGGAGGCAGGTCGCTCCACCCGGCTGAACCGTTCATGGAAGCATCACCTGTTCTGGCAAAAATATCGATGATCACACCATTCTTGAAAAGTACGATCGCATCGTTACCATTCATATAAGTAGGTGCGGGGTAAACGCCATCCAACTGGTCTGCCATACCACGTAGAACGGGTGAAGATGCAGGTGAGTTAGGCTGATCGGTTGTTTGTCCGTTAACGATCACAAACGCTGAATGAGCAGGAATTGTTCCAGTAAGATTCAAAACACCTCCTGTAGAAGAAGTTGAAGCTCCATTGGAAAAACGCTCAATGCGGTAAACTCCGGTAGCCAGGTTGATGTCAGCTCCAGTAGGATTAAAGATTTCGAGTGCTTTGTTATTTCCTGATCCCTCTACATATTCGGAAATAAAGAGTTCCGAACAATCCTGTGCAAAGGAAAATCCAGCCATAGAAAGGCTAACTAATAGTAATGCTTTTTTCATACTTACGCTTATTAATTGAATTGAGAATTGTGCTTTTCCGGGATAAAACGATGGCTTGCCCACATACATAGCGGAAGAATAAAAAGCAACGGACAATGCGGCTGCAACTCTATTCGTATGGACAAACATTTTCTACTTCATCGTTCCAATTGTTTTGTTTTCACATGGTTTCAGTCTGATAATTAACGCAGCCTCAAGGGGAACATGTAAAAACTTGTCGCAAATGTATGACATTTTCCTTTGTGCCGCATTATTGAATTGTTAACAATAGAGGAAGGTTATGCACGTGTCACCTAACAAAACCGTCCCGAAAAGGCGTACACCTGTGGTTTATTTAACTTCGCGTTCAAATCTGCAAACTGCTACCGGTCTACTGTAACATTCTTCCAGACCTCTTACAGGCGAATCCGGCCGGAAAAACCGGCTTTTCCACCTTTTGCACGGAAAGTTCAAATCTGCCATAACTCACAAGATCAACACAGCCGATTTTGGTTACATTTGCTTCAAAACTTTAAAGATGAAATTTACTTTTCTGCTGATCGCCCTGGTCTTTTTCGGAACCGTTACAGCGCAAAACGAACTCACAGTAGAACGCATCTGGGCTTCCGGAGAATTCTACGGAAAAGGAATTGACGGGTTCACTTCCCTGGCCGACGGGCAGCATTTCACCAAAATCGTCAGCGAAGAAGAAGGTTTCCTGCTGAAAAAATACAGTTTCAAAGACTTTAAAGGAGCAGGAACAACCCTGGTCAATATTTCAGAGATCGCCTATGAAGGCAAACTGCTCGAGCTCGACGATGCACAGCTGAACGAAGACGGAACAAAGCTCCTGCTGCTTTCCGGCACCAAACAGATTTACCGCCACAGCTTTTCGACCGTATACTATATATATGACATCGCTTCGAAAAAAACAACGCTTCTTCACAGAACGGATGAGCCGCAAACGCTGGCAACGTTTTCTCCCGATGGCAAAAAGATCGGGTTCGTTGCAGCTAACAATCTCTTCGTCCGCGACCTGGCTTCCGGAAAAGTAACCCAGCTCACCACAGACGGAAAACTCAACTCCATCATTAACGGAACAACCGACTGGGTCTACGAGGAAGAATTTGCCATCACTGAAGGATTCTCTTGGTCGCCCGATTCGAAATACCTTGCTTACATGCGCTTCGACGAATCGAATGTGAAGGAATTCAACATGGCCATCTATGGCGGGCTTTATCCGAACGACTACCAATTCAAATACCCGAAAGCGGGCGAAGACAATTCCAAAGTAACCATGAACATCATTCCTGCGGAAGGCGGAAAATCAGTTCCGGTAAACCTCGGAAGCTACGAGTACATTCCGCGCTTCCAGTGGTCGCCGGTTACCAATGAGCTCATCGTGCTCACCATGAACCGTCATCAGAATGAGCTGAAATATCATTTGGTCAGCAATCCTGCAGCACCGTCAGACAAAATCGTCTACCAGGAGAATAACACTACTTACATCGATATCGACAACAACCTCATCGTGCTCGCAGACGGAAAATCATTGCTCCGCACCAGCGAAAAAGATGGCTACAACCACTTGTACCAGCTGAATTTCGACGGAACACAGCGCCAGATCACCAAAGGGAACTGGGACCTGATCGAGCTCTACGGGATCAACGAGAAAAAAGGGATCATTTATTATGCGTCTGCTGAAAACGGCGCCATCAACAAAACGATCTGGTCTGTAACGCTCGACGGCAAAACCAAGAAGCTGCTCAGCAAAAGCGAGGGAACGCACAACGCCGAGTTCTCCGAAGGCTTCAGCTATTTTATCCGTTCCAGCTCTACCGCAAATACCGTTCAGACCTACACACTCTGCGACGCCACCGGAAAAGAGATCACCGTACTGGAAGCCAATGCCGATCTTCAGAAAAAGCTCGACGGCATGAACCTGGCGAAGAAAGAATTCATCCAGATCCCCGGAGTTGAAGGAAACCTCAACGGGTGGATCATGAAACCGGCAAATTTCGACGCGAACAAAAAATACCCGGTTTACTTCAACGTTTACTGCGGACCGGGAGCAAATACCGTTAGCAATGAGTTCGAAGGGGTGAATTACATGTACCATCAACTGCTGACCCAGAAAGGCTACATCGTTGTAAGTGTCGATCCGAGGGGAACGATGTACCGCGGTGAAGCATTCAAAAAATCCACCTACCTGCAACTCGGGAAGCTGGAAACGGAAGATGTCATCGCAGCAGGAAAATACATGCAGACACTTCCTTACGTTGACCCGGCCCGTATCGGTATCCAGGGATGGAGCTACGGAGGATTCATGACCGCCCTTGCCATGACAAAAGGAGCAGATGTATTCAAGATGGGAATTTCTGTTGCGCCTGTTACCAACTGGAGATACTACGACAATATCTACACCGAGCGCTTTATGCAGACGCCACAGGAAAACGCATCGGGCTACGACGACAATTCTCCGGTAAACCACGCAGCCAAGCTGAAAGGAAAGCTCCTGCTTATTCACGGCTCGGCAGACGACAATGTACACTTTCAGAACTCCATGGAATTCGTAACAGCGCTGGTAGCAGCCAACAGGCAGTTCGACCTGTTTGTTTATCCGAACAAAAATCACGGTATCTACGGAGGCAACACCCGCAATCACCTCTTCACGATGATGCTTAACTACACGATGAACAATCTGTAATAACAATCGCAAAATGGTTACATAGTAGGCGTGGGATGCACCCGCGCCTTTTTGTTTTACAATCTACACAAAATCATTCATGCAGACAAAGTCTGCAGCCATTCGCAATTCATTCCACTTAGCACGTCATTCGTTTATTCGTGGGAAAAGAAAACACAGGCTCGAGATACATCCGGAGCCTGCTAAAATCAGAAAAATAAGTAGATCTATTCTTGGAATGTTAACTCACAAAAAGATTTAACAGGAACATTTTGTTGTATCCTTTTCTTTATTAATTTTAGGTCGACTACAAAAAAAGATAATTATACAAGGCAATCATGAGCGAAACAGCTAAAATTGAATTAGGAGGGAAAGCATACGAATTCCCGGTCGTTGAGGGGACTGAAAACGAAAAAGCCATCGACATTACAAAATTGCGTCAGGAAACCGGTTACATTACCATCGACTCAGGTTATAAGAACACAGGAGCTACTTACAGCGCCATTACTTTCCTGGACGGTGAAGAAGGTATTTTACGTTACCGCGGTTACCCGATCGAGCAATTAGCTGCAAAAGCTACTTTCATCGAAGTTGCCTACCTGCTCATCTACGGAGAATTGCCAACGCAGACACAACTGGACGATTTCTCTTCCAACATTACAAAGCATACGCTCGTTCACGAAGATATGAAGCGTTTCTTTGAAGCCTACCCGGCAAAAGCGCATCCGATGGGTGTTTTATCTTCCATGATCTGCTCTCTTTCTACATTCTACCCGGAATCACTGGATCCGAACAGAAGCCCGGAAGCTAAAAACCTGACGATCCTTCGCCTGCTTGCAAAATTGCCTACACTTGCCGCATGGTCCTACAAAAACGCGATGCGTCATCCGTTTATGTACCCGAATAACGATTACGATTACTGCAAGAACTTCCTTCACATGATGTTCGCTATGCCAACCCAGGACTACAAAGTAGATCAGGTTGTAGTAGACGCGCTGAACGTATTGCTGATTCTTCACGCAGACCACGAGCAGAACTGCTCCACGTCAACCGTTCGTATCGTAGGTTCTTCACAGGCTAACTTATACGCAACGATCTCAGCAGGAATCTCTGCACTCTGGGGGCCGCTTCACGGTGGAGCCAACCAGGCTGTGATCGAAATGCTCGAAAAGATCCACAACGATGGAGGCGATGTAGACAAATGGGTGCTGAAAGCAAAAGACAAAGACGATTCTTTCCGTCTGATGGGCTTCGGTCACCGCGTTTACAAAAACTTCGACCCGCGTGCTACGATCATCAAAAAAGCATGCGACGATGTACTCGAGAAAATGAAGATCGACGATCCATTGCTCGCAATCGCTAAGAAGCTCGAAAAAGTAGCGCTCGAAGACGAATACTTCAAATCCCGTTCATTGTACCCTAACGTAGATTTCTACTCCGGTATCATCTACCGCGCATTGGGCATTCCAACAGAAATGTTCACCGTAATGTTCGCATTAGGCCGTCTCCCGGGATGGATCGCACAGTGGAAAGAAATGACAGAAGCAGGCGAGCCGATCGGTCGTCCGCGTCAGGTCTACACAGGAGCCGTTGAACGCGACTACGTAGACATCAACAAAAGATAATAAGAAACACTTCTAACGAAAGGCGTCCCGGCAAAGCAGGGGCGCCTTTTTTTTATGCGAATACCTACCGGAACTCAATGAAACACGCCTTGCACCAAAAGTTCACCCGGACTTTTCATGCCACTCTGAAAACAGCGGGGATTTAATTTCATCCCGTTCGTCGATAACTAAATCGTTTTCAGCCGGATCACAGGCGTTTTATGTCTAAACCTGTTTAAAACTTAATAATTAAGTAAAGTTGGAGGAATTATTTCACTTTAGATTTGCAATGATTTATACAAAACTTAATGCTGGGAAAATTGATCTTCAATAATTTAATCAAAGCAGTTACGCTCATTTTTGTCGCCATTTCTTTCCAGGAAGTTTTCGCACAAACGGTTTTTACCGAAAATATGGGAACTCCCTCCGGAACCGTTGCTATAGCATCTCACACTTTTCAGAATTCTCCCGGTTACTCTTACGCAGGAACAGCAGATGTCCGGAATACAACTCCTTCCACCGGTTACACAGGTGCATCCGGCGGCGGAAATGTCTTCATCACAACCGGAACCACCGTAAACTTTGTAATAGGCAATATCAACACAACCGGATTTAGCGCACTCACGCTTTCTTTCGGACAGTATAAATCAACAACAACCGGTAACAACGAAGTCGTGGTTGAAGTCAGCACGGACGGAACTACTTACACCCCTCTCACCTATTCCAGGCCTACTGGATCAGGAACGGCATCCTGGGCATTAGTAACAGCATCAGGAGCAATTCCAGCCACAGGAAACCTTCGCATCCGTTTCAGGCAAACCAGTACCGTTACACAATTCCGCATCGACGATATCAAGCTGGTAGGAACCATTTCCTGCACGCCCGCCACATCACCCACGACCCTGGCTTCTTCTTTCAGCGCCACCACTTTCTGTACTTCCGCACAGATCGCTTTTACAGGAGGGAACGGAGCCAAACGCATAGCTGTGGTTTCCACAACGAATTTCGCCAATACTCCGGCAAACGGAACAGCATATGCAGCCAACGCGGCTTTCGGCAGTGGAGCCCAGGTCGGAACCGGGAATTACGTCGTGCTTAACGGAACGGCTTCAGCGATTACTGTTACAGGACTTACCAGCAACACTACCTACTTCATAAAAGTATTCGAATACAACGGAGCTGCCGCTAATTGCGACGAATCTTACCTCACGGCCGGAGTCACGTCCTTTTCATTCACGACACAGGCGAATTGCGCCACTCCGCAGATCAGGTCACTGCTTGTCGATGCATGCAGCAGCCAGGAAGGGCTCGACGAGCTTGTTCTTTTCGAGAATGGCGCCAATCCGTTGTCCATTAGCGCAATCGAGATCCAGTTTCCTTCGGGAGGCGATTTCTGCAATTCCGGATGCGCCACACAAACGCTCGGAAATAACGCAGCTTACATCACTCAGCTGAACGCTACCGCAGGCTGCCCGCTTTTCCAGTATGCCGATCCAATTCCGGCCGGGGGAATGGTTGTGGTCTTCACCGGGCAAACGCCTTCTTACGTGTTCAATTATTCAACGGAATGCCCTAATTCACAGGTATTCTACGCTATTTTCTGTAACAACAGCTCCACCGCAGGACGCTTTGCCAACAGCGGGACCGGAACGAGAACCCTCGATATGATCTTCGGGGCCAACACCGATCAGGTCACTTACAACCTGGCCAATACGCTGGGCGACGGGACATTTGTCGACTTCACCGTTTCGGGAATCCCTACTTACCGGCAGGAACCCAACTGCATCTATCCGCTTGGAGTTGAATTAAGCTTTTTCAAAGGAGAAAAAACGAGCGAAGGCATCGAATTATCGTGGCAAACGCTTTCGGAGCGCGACGCCGATTACTTTTCTGTCGAGCATGCCGACCATACGGCAGTCTTCACCGGAATAGCCAAAACAGATTGCGCCGGAAACTCGGATAGCCCGATCGATTACTCGTATACAGACAGGAAACCTGCCACAGGCATGAATTACTACAGGCTTCGCCAGGTTGACCGGAATGGAAAGGAAACGTATTCGGGTGTTATTGCGCTCGACTACCAGGGAAGTGAGTTCCACGTCTCTTACCTGCCGGAATTGCAGCAGCTGGTCTTCAACCAGGAGCTCAGGGAGAATTCGGAAGTAAAACTGTATTCGCCCAATGGGCAGCTTCTCTTCAGCAAAGTCACCAGCGGAAAACAGCTTTCGGCCCCACTGGCACTATCTCCGGGCATCTGGCTGGTGCACGTAACCGAAAACGGTAAATCCCAGTTCTCGAGGATCGTCGTTTACTGATAGCCTCAGTTAGTGTGCGAGATCACGATCTTTTCCGTCCGGATAGTTCCCTGGTAAATGATCTTCAGGAAATAAATGCCTTCCGGCAGATCTGCGGTTTCGAACAGCAGGCTTTCTTTACTCTTCACCACCGGAATGCGAACTTCCTGCCCCATGGCATTGGTGAGACTGATCTGTGAATCATCGAGGTATTTCCAGGAAACCGTAAGCTGGTCATTCGCCGGGTTCGGAGAAATACCCGCAACAGCATCAAAAGTCACCGAGCGGATCTCCGAGTAGGTAAATTTGCCGTTGAAGTCGATCTGTTTCAGCCGGTAATAAGAAGTTTCCTGCAGCGGATAGTTATCGCGGATCATATAGTTAATGAGCGAAGAGCTGTTCCCCGCCCCTGGCATCGATCCGATGAGCTCGAAAAGCTGCCCGTCCTCGCTTCGTTCTACCACGAACCATTCGTTATCTCTCTCCGAAAGCGTAGCCCAGGCAAGGTCGACATAATTGTCTGCCTTCACCGCAGTAAAAGCCGAAAGCTCGATCGGAAGCGTGCTCGAACAAGCCGTGCAGGTTGCACCGCTGGAAGTAACCGTGTAGCTAACGATCTCATCCCGGCGATTGGCAACACAGGTGATCCGGATCGTTCCCGGACCGATAAGCGTATAAGAATCATTGAGTGTAGCATCGCCCGCACCCGATTGCAGCGGCTTCGTTCCTGTAGGAGTATCGACTTTCATACCATCGCCTGCATCAGCACCTGTACCGGAATTGCATCCCAATGTCGGTCTCAGTCCCATCATAGCATTTACGGTAAACGTACATCCCGCAGGAACGGCAATATTCAACTGGGCACTTTGTCCCGCAACGTTTCCTGTAGTTCCGGTGCAATTGGGTCCGCCAAGTGAAGTCAGGTTACAGCCTGCCAGGCAACCGCCGGCAGCAACTCCGATTGATCCGCTGGGGCACTGGGCGACCGATCGGGATGGAAAAGCAAGCGCGACAAAAGCAGTAAGGAGTAGTAAGAATGAAGAAAACTGTTTTAACATGTTCGTAGTTTATGCTACAAAAGTAAAGCACCTCCACTCCATAACTGATTAGCTTAAAATGAACAAATCATGAAGATTACCAGCCAATTACGGACTAAATCGGTTTACCGGATCAGGACAGATTACAATCACTTCTGAAGTCCTAATACCAACTCTAAAGACATCGACGATCATCAATGCGGCGGACAAACCAAGATCGTTCACTGGAAAGAGATTACTCCAAAGCTTCAACTGAAACAAAAAAAGGAGCCGAAATCCCGGCTCCTTCCTGTTATTCGGTTAAAATCCTTATTCTACAATCACCTTCACTGTTTTAACCGGAATCCCATCTGTCGTTTCAAGACCCAGGAAATAAATTCCCGCCGGAAGCTCTTCCACATTCATCTCCGAACCGGAATCAACCATTTTAACTACAGCTCCCGAAAGAGCCGCGAGCTTAGCAGACAACAACTCAACACCGGAAATACTGTAGTAAATAACTGTTGTGGCAGGATTCGGATAAACGATCACCTCGTTTTCAGCAAACTCTTCAAGACCAAGCGTACATGTAATCACAACAGACTGGTTCTGCTCAGTTGTATTTCCGCTGCCGTCCGTATATGTCCAGTGAACGGTGTAAGTTCCAGGCTGGGTGTAAGTCAGCGGGTCGGTTGTTTGCGCGGTCAGTGTACCCGAACAGTTGTCGGTTGCAGTCGGCGCAGTTACTGTCACCTGGCAATCACCGTTAATGACTGGCAGAACGGCCATGTTTGGAACAGGATCTGTCACATCATTGATAATCACCGTTTGCTGGTGCTCAGCGCTGTTCCCGTTTCCGTCCGAATAAGTCCAGTGGATCGTATAAGTACCAGCTTCGTCATAAGTCAGCGGATCAGTTGTCTGTGCTGTCAGTGTACCGGCACAGTTATCTGTTGCAGTTGGCGCGGTAACGGTTGCTTCACACTCGCCGTTCACAGCAGGCAATGTGGCACTAACCGGAACCGGAGCTGTTACATCGTCAATTACTACCGTCTGCTCCTGGGTAACAGAAGCTTCATTCTGCGTGTAAGTCCAGGTAACGGTATAGGTTCCCTGAGCGGTATAGCTCACAGGATCTGTCGTGGTTCCGGTAATGGATCCGTTGGTTCCTGTGGCAGTCGGAGCAGTTAGTTCAGCCGAGCATTCACCGGTAATCGAAGGTAATGAAGCCACATCCGGAACAGGATCAGGAGTCGTTACAACATGATAAGTTTTCAGTACGCAGCGGTTCACGATCGCACAGCCGGGCATTGTTCCGGATTCAATGACAGAAAAACTGGCGCCGTCGACCACTTCATAATAAGACGGAGCAGTATAATTGTTAGCGCTTCCAATCACGAAATCGCCTGTTGTTTCATCGATGTCGAAGGCACGCGTATAGCCGAAAGGATCATTTCCACCGGGCAGTGCGCTCAGGTAAACTGAAGTGGTGGGAATATTCGGCACGGCGATGTTGTAACGGTGCAGGTTTTTAGCTACCCAGAAATAAATGTAGCCGTTGTAATAGCGAACGTTCTTCGTGCTGGTAACCCCGGTCAGCGTGATCGCAGAACCCAGCTGATCGTCTGAGGTAGAAAGACTTTTCAGTGTTCCACCGTTCAGGTTGCCCATAATCCAGACGTGCTGCTGCAAATCGTCGGTTACAAGGCCGGTAATGGAACCGATAGCCGGTGTGAAGCTTCCCACCACAGCATTCGTAGCTGTATCGATCTTCACAACTTTGGCAGCGATCTGCGCATAAATGAATCCGTTCGCATACACCATGTGATTCGAATACGAGCTGATAGCCGAGTTCGGATCGCTCACCTGCGAAATCGTATTATCCGAAAGGTTCACGCAGTGGATACTGCTCGGATTGCTGAGACTCACATAAGCTTTTGCCGGACTGGCAACTGCGATTGTTTGCGGCGCGCCGACTCCGGTAAATGTCTGCACATGTGCCAGCGACGGATAACTGGCAATTCTGACGCTGAAAGAAGTTCCCTTGGAGAGCAGAATCGCTTTGTTGCCGGCGATCGCATAATCCTGGAAAACGTCGAGTCCCGTGGAGCTGTTCGTTTGCTGGTAAATCCCTGTGGAGCTGGTAGCCGGTGTAACGGTTGTATTGCGGATGAAAACGTCGCCGTTGGGAGTTCCGAAGTTTCCTTCTGCCACCAGCTGCAAATGGAAGGTGGTCTGGCAATAAATTGTGATGATAAACGCTGAAAAGAGCGCTGAAAGTAACAGTTTTTTCATTTTTCCTGCTGTTTTTAATGATGAATAAAAACGGGAAAAGAAAGTACGACGACGAGCCGGTCTAAGACAAATTGCCGCATTTCACTTTTTCTCCGAAAGTTAAATACAAACACTTTGAGGCAGGTCTCCTGGCTTAGTCCTTCAATCAACCTTCCCATCCGCCAGGTGGCAGACAGTGGTATATCTGATTGAATAAGGACGTTTACAGTTGCGGGAACAGCCCCTGATTTTAACAGGGTTCCCTTTTAATCCCACCGAAGCAGGAACCTTAAAGCGGCACAAAAGTACTGCTAATTCTGAATTATCAAATGGAAAAGCGCGCAAGAGAAGCCGGAAAACCGAGTCCGCAGGAACCAAAAACTGTTAATGATCTAAAAGTGAGCCAACGGCAATTGATGAGAGAATCATGAGAAATAATTAAGACAACATGGACCCTATCCCTATTCTCTATTTCTTATTTCCTAATTTACTATTCCCCACTAGCCATTTCCTCATCCGAAGAAAGATCTGCTTCCTGATGATCCCCCTCTTCTCCGTTTACCATGTACTTCCCTTTTTTAGAGCCGTCGTAGATCGAGAATTTGCGGAAAGAACATTCCAGGTCGCCATTGTAAAGCCTTATCTTACGATCAGGGCGCAATCCAAGGGATTTGAAACCGGTCTCACTCGAAGAGATCACCCAGCAATCGTAGCCTTTCATGGAATTCTTGAAGAAATCCCCCATGGCAGCATACAATTCCTGTACGTTGGCATCCAGTCGCTCACCGTATGGCGGATTGCAGATAAGTACTCCCGGTCCTTCGGGCACAGTGATCGCATCGAACGGATCAACCGTTACTTCCACGAAACGGCCGAATGAAAATGCGCGAAGATTCCGCTTCGCTTTCATAGCCATTTCAGGATCGATATCCGAACCAACAATCGTACATGGAAGACTTTTCACAATGTGCTGAACGTTTCCGAGTATTTCTTCCCAGGATTCGGAGTCGAAGTTTTTGAGATTTTTAAAAGCATAATGTGTTCGCTCGATATTGGAAGGAATTCCCGATGCCAGCAAAGCAGCTTCGATCAGCAATGTTCCGGAACCGCAGAAAGGATCAACGAACGTCGATTTCCTGTCCCAGCCCGATAAACGGATCAGCCCGGCTGCCACCACCTCGTTCAGAGGCGCTTCTCCGGCAGACTGACGATAACCGCGGTGAAACAATGGCAAGCCGCTCGTGTTAACCGAAAGCGTTCCTTCTTTTTCGCGTACGTAGAGATCGATCACCACCTGCGGCGTTTTCACGTTCACATCGGGACGATCGTTTACCTTATCGCGGAAAGCATCGGCAACAGCATCTTTCACAAGCAGAAACGGAAACTGCGAATGCTTGAATATCGTTGAGTTAACAGCGCCTTTGATAGCAAATGTCTTATCAACGGAGAATAATTCCGTCCAGTCCACTTTCGAAGCTTCCTTGTAAAGATCGTCTTCGGTACGGATCTGGAACGTTCTCAGCTCCACAAGAACCGAAAGCGCACAGCGAACATGCAGATTCAGGTAGTAAACATCTTTCCATGTTCCTTTCAGGCGCACGGCACGGTTCAGCTTTTCTGTTTCCTTATATCCCAGTTCTGCCAGCTCTTCCTGCAAAACTTCCTCTAACCCGAAAAAGGTCTTAACAACGATTGTGATCATTTTCTTTGATTTTAAGTCATTCCGAAGCCCTGATTGCAGACGAACGCGAATGACGCCGGCAAAGGTAGCTGAAATAAATCCACTTTTTTTGAAAATGTATGCTCTTCATACAGATCCGGTAATGAGGAACGCAAAGAGCGCAGGGTAATTTTGACACACATTGTGTTTTGAGGAGGCGGAGAATGAGGAATCGGTGAACTTGTTCCAGCTATGAGCGAACCTGCTCCAGATACAGATGAACTTGACCCAGATATCAATGAACCTGCTCCAGATATAAGTAAACCTGCCCCAGCTATCAATGAACTTGTTCCAGATATAAGTAAACCTGTCCCAGATACACATGAACTTGTTCCAGCTATCAGTGAACCTGCTCCAGATAACTCCGAGGCGTCCGTCAGCTGAAGGACGGACGCCTCGGATTAGAAAGATGGACTTAACCGTCTAACAGTTGTGGTAAAGTCACAGGCAGGTGATCCAAAATCAGATCGGTGCCTGACTGGTTCCTTTTTCTTAAATTTGACGAAAAAAAATAAGCTGGTTTGACATCCATTCACCGATATATCACCTTACTGTTCCTGGCGCTCCTGTCTTCTATGGCAAAAGCCCAAGGAGTAGGTCTGGTTCTGAGTGGCGGAGGTGCTGCCGGCTTTGCGCATATCGGTGTGCTGAAAGCGCTGGAAGAAAATAACATTCCGATCGATTACATTACAGGAACTTCATCCGGGGCGCTGGTGGGATCGCTTTATGCCTGCGGCTACAGTCCGACCGAAATAGAGGCTTACGTACTGAGCTACAATTTTCAGCTCATGACAACCGGGAAAGTAGGCCGCCAGCGGGAATTTCTCATTCGCGAAGAGGAAACCAATGCCGGAATGCTCGGTTTCGCTTTTTCGAAAGACAGTATTTTCAAAAAATCCCTTCCGACCAACTTCATCCGGCCGCAATTGCTCGATTACGAAATGATGCGCCTGCTGGGAATGTCGAGCGCGGCAAACGGCCACAACTTCGACAGTCTGTTTGTTCCCTTCCGCTGCGTGGCTTCCGATATCGTTGCTAAGAAAAGCGTGGTTTTTAACGACGGCTACCTGAATGAAGCCGTGCGCGCTTCCATGACTTTTCCTTTTTTCATCAATCCCATCCGGATCGACGGCGTGCTTTATTTCGACGGCGGACTTTACAATAATTTTCCGGCGGATGTGATGTACGAGAACTTCGCTCCCGACTTCATCATTGGAAGCAATGTTTCCTACAACGCCTCCCCTCCTTCGGAAGACGACCTGATCAGCCAGCTCACGAATATGCTGGTTTCCTACTCCGATTTTACGCTTCCCTGCGACGAAGGCATCCTGATAGAGCCGACGAGATCCGTTGAAACATTTGAGTTTGCCGATGTCCAGGATGCTATCAACGATGGCTATAATTCCACAATCGCGAGAATGGATTCCATTAAGCTGCTGATCGCCGAAAGAAGATCGCCGGAGGAGCTGGCAGTTCGCAGAGCCGAATTCCGCAAACAGGTTCCGAAACTGGTGATCTCCGAAGTCAACACGAAAAACGAGCGGGGCGAAGACGCCAGCTACGTGCGCAAATCCATCCTGAAGAATTCCAAAAATCAATCGATCACGGCCACGCGCTTCGAGCGCAGGTACTTCAGAACGTATGCAACACCGCAGATCCAGTATTTGTACCCGACGCTGAATCTCAAGCCGGATTCCACCTATGCCCTGAACGTGAACGTTCGCAAATCCAAGGATTTCAGGCTCGATGCCGGCGGATTGATCTGTTCACGGGCGGTAAACACCGGTTTTTTCCAGCTGAATTATCTCCGATTAAAGTCACTGGCAACAGACGTCCATGTGAACACTTACTTCGGGAAATTCTACAGCTCCGGAAAAGCGGCCATCGATATTCACCTGCCTTCCTACTATCCTATTTCGTTTTCCGCTTACGTGATCCTGAACCGCTGGGATTATTTCAAGAGCTTCGCAACCTTCGTTGAAGACGTGAAGCCTTCTTTCCTGGTGCAATACGAAACATTTTACGGAGGGCAGTTCAAGCAGCCCATTTTCAACAATTCCAAAAGCACCATTGATTTCCGGCATTTCGAGCTGGAAGACGCTTATTACCAGACGGAGAATTTCACCAATAAAGACACCAACGACCGGACACGCTTTAAAGGCAATTCACTCAGCTGGACGATAGAGCAGAATTCCCTGAACAGGAAACAGTTTGCCAGCGAAGGGAGCCTGTTCATTCTTCGGATGCGCTACGTAGACGGCCACGAGAACAGCGTTTCAGGCTCTACTTCAGTGGAGCAATACGATATCCGCCAGCACCACAACTGGATCAACTTCACCGGCGAGCTTCGTACGTTCCCGTTCGCATTCCCTCATTTCAAAATGGGCCTTCACGCTCTGGCAAACATCACCAGCCAGTCGCTTTTCAAAAATTACACGGCAACCATTCTGAGCATGCCCGCTTTCCAGCCCATCCCGGATATGCAAACGTACTTTCTGCCGGAATACCGTTCGCCACAGTATGTTGGAGGCGGCCTGAACATCATTTTTACCTTGTGGAAACAATTCGACATCCGGCTCGATGCTTACATCTATCAGCCGTTCAAGCAGCTGGTGAAGAACGACGACGGAACTTTCGGCTATTCAAAGCTATTCAAAGGAGAAACGCAGGCAGGTTCGCTTTCCGGAATTTACCATTCGCCGGTAGGTCCGGTGAGGCTTTCGCTGAATTACTTTCCACAGCAATTGCTTCATCCCTTCAATTTCCAGGTCAGTTACGGCTATGTGATCTTCAACGAGCGAGCTATCCGGTAATTGAAAATGTTAATTGAAAGAAAGAGAATCTACCTCTTTTCAATTTTACATTTAACATTTTCAATTATTCCCTATTTTTGCCCCTAAATTTTACACTCCTGTTATGACAAAAATCATCTGTGGAATTCAGCAAATGGGAATCGGTGTACCGAATGTTCCTGAAATCTGGAAATGGTACCGCGAGCACTTTGGTGTGGACGTTCGCATTTTCGAAGAAGCTGCGGAAGCTCCGTTGATGACCCGTTATACCGGGGATACCGTTCATTCGAGAACAGCAACGCTTGCACTTTCCATGGAAGGCGGCGGCGGATTCGAGATCTGGCAGTTCACTTCACGCAATACCGAAAAAGCAGATTTCACCGTTCAGCTCGGCGATTACGGCTTGTATGCATGCAGGATCAAATCCAAAGATGTAGCAGCTACTCATGCATTTCTGGTTTCTAAAGGAGCCAATGTAGTGAGTGCGCCGCAAAAATTGCCCAACGGGCAGCTGCATTTCCTGGTAATCGATCCGAACGGGAATATTTTTGATGTCGTTGAGGGTGACGGCTGGTTCATGGACACAAAATTCGAAGGAAAAACCGGTGGCGTTGCAGGAGCAATGATCGGGGTAAGCTCTATCGAAAAAGCGCTTCCACTCTACAGCGATATTCTCGGATACACGAAAATAGAATACGACTTCACAGAAACTTCTCCGGCATTTTCAGGAGTTCCGGGTGGCGACAAATCCGTGAGGCGCGTGCTGCTTTCACATCCTGAAATGCGCAAGGGACCCTTCGCCAAATTGCTCGGACCAACACAGATCGAGCTGGTTCAGGCAGTAGAACGAACAGATGCGCGGCCGATTTTCGAGAACCGTTTCTGGGGCGACTGGGGATTCATTCACCTTTGCTTCGACATACAGGGAATGGACGCATTGCAGGCAGAATGCGAAGCGAAAGGCTTTCCGTTTACAGTTGATTCCGGAAAAACATTCGACATGGGAGAAGCCGGAGGGCGTTTCAGCTACATCGAAGATCCCGACGGAACGTGGATAGAATTTGTTGAAACACATAAAGTTCCGGTCATGAAAAAGCTTGGGTGGTACATTCACCTGAAAAATAAAAAACCGGGAGCATTCCTGCCGAACTGGATGCTTCGTGCCATGCGGTTCAATCGTGTAAAAGCTTAATCCGTTGATTCATCCGTCTGTTTCCTTGAGCAGGACCGTAGGCAGATGCTGAAATTATTTTAATACCTTTGGGAAAATACTGATTACATGAAATTACTTCGCTTATTTCCTTTCCTCGCAATCGCTTTATCGCTTACAATGACATCCTGTAAGGAAGACATCGATTTTGCAGGTGAAAGTCAGAAAACAGCTATCGTTTATGCTTTGCTGAACCAGGCAGACAGCATTCATTATATCAAGATCACCCGCGCATTCGACGGTGCCAACAATTCACTCGAAGTCGCACAGATCCCCGATTCAAGTTATTTCCCGGTGCTTTCAGCAACAGTAACGGAAGAAATTAACGGAGTAACAGTGCGTACATGGAATCTCCAGGACACTGTTCTTAATAACAAGCTTCCAGGTGTTTTCTACAGCCCGGAACAAAAAGTATATTACTTCAAAACACCAGCCGGCGGTGCACTTTCCGAAAATGGACTCTACAAGCTGGATATCAACGTTAACAACGGCGAATACCATGTGTATGGTGAGACCAGGCTGGTTCAGTCGCTGAATATTGCATCACCGACCCAATATGCGGCTTACAATTTTGCGAGCGCCAATGTGCAGACCAACGGCTATAAAACCCATACGATCACCATCAACAGCGGAACTGCTGGAGTAATGGATGCCCGCATGCAGGTTTACTTCAACGAGTATTTTGCAGGAGTTCCGGTAGAAAAGTCCTATACGTGGCAGCTCGGACAGCAAACGGGAATAACAGCTTCGCAAACAAAATTTCTTGCGGTCGGAGAGCTCTTCTACACTCAGATGCGCGATGCCGTGACAAATGATCCCACCATTACGCGGAGAGAGCTTACACGCGTGAAGCTTCAGATCACAGCGGGAACGACAGAGCTCAACCAGTACCTGCTGGTCAACAAGCCGTCATCCAGTCTTGCCCAGAACAAGCCAACTTACACCAACCTGACGGCAACCAACGGTGCTCGTGCGATTGGATTATTTTCCGCGAGAAACACCATCATCCAGGAAAAACAGAAATGGGTGAATGTAGTTCCTTATTACCGCGCAATCGATGCCAACTCGGTCAGAGAGCTTGCAACGGGACAGTACACCGGCGGACTTTTATTCTGCAGTGATCACCCGAATGATAACGCGCTGTCTTATTACTGTAATTAATCAGCAGCATTAAACGCATTTGTCCCGTCAGATTTTTGATCCGGCGGGACTTTTTATTTCAAGGTTGATTAACTTTACAGCATGAGCGAGCGCAAAACGTTTTTTGTCGATGTAATCATTCCCATTTCTTTAAGCCAGGAGTTCACCTACCGCGTTCCTTTCGAGATGAATGAGCACATCCGGCCGTTTGTGCGCGTGATCGTTCCTTTCGGAAAAGGAAAGCTTTACACCGCACTCATTACGAAGATCCACGAAGAAATTCCGCAGCATTACCAGGCAAAATACGTGGAGCACGTACTGGACGAAACACCGCTCATTACAGCTGCACAATACAAATTCTGGCGCTGGATCGCTTCTTATTACATGTCGCCGATCGGGGATGTGATGAACGCTGCGCTTCCCGCCAATTTCAAGCTCGCCAGTGAAACAAAGATCGTCCTTCACCCCGATTTCGAAGAACGCAACACAACACTGGACGATCGTGAGTTCCTGATCGTGGAAGCCCTCACTATCCAGGAAGTACTGACCTTGAAAGAAATTTCCGAGATCGTCGGAATCAAGACCATACAGCCGGTTATCAAAAAGATGATCGAACGTCGGATCGTTTTATCCCAGGAAGAGATCTCCGATAAATTTACGCCAAAGACAGCTGTTTTCGTTGTGTTGGAGGATCTCTACGCCAACGAGGAAAAGCTCAACGATCTGCTCGGGAAGCTCAGTGACAAGAAAAGTACGCAGAAGCAGGAACAGGCGATCATGCTTCTATTACAGGCAGGCGGCTTCGATGGAAAAGAAATTGTTCCTGTTCTCCGGAAAACACTCGAAGACCTCGAATGCTCGCTTTCAGCTTTGAATACGCTGGAAAAACTAGGCGTTTTGCGCACCGAGCGCATAGAGATCTCCCGGTTAAAAGGAAAAGATCCGACGGCATTTGAGTTTCCCGTTCTTTCAGAGCACCAGCAACTGGCGATAGACACTATCCATGAGCAATTCCTCGAAAAAGACACGGTTCTGCTTCACGGTATCACCGGATCCGGCAAAACGGAGATCTACATTCACCTGATCAGGGAAGCGCTGGAAAAAGGAAAACAGGTATTGTTCCTCGTTCCCGAGATCGCATTGACGACCCAGCTCATAACACGGCTTTCTGCTTATTTCGGTGGACAGATCGGGGTTTATCATTCGCGCTTCAATGCCAATGAGCGCGTTGAGATCTGGAACAAAGTACTGGAAAACGACCTTGATAATTACCGGATAGTCGTAGGAGCACGCTCATCGATCTTTCTGCCGTTCCGCGACCTTGGACTTGTTATCGTCGACGAAGAGCACGAGGGCTCGTTTAAACAGCAGGATCCGGCACCCCGCTACAATGGCCGGGACGCCGCTTTGGTATTGGCGTCACTGTTCAAAGCGAAAACACTGCTCGGAACAGCCACACCCGCTATCGAGACTTTCCAGAATGTGCGGGAAGAAAAATATGGCCTGGCAAAGCTTACCGAACGTTTCAGCATGGTTCAGATGCCCGAGATCTGTTGTGCCGATATGAAAAAAGAACGGATTAATAAAAGCGTGCAGGGACATTTTTCCGCCTTCCTGGTAGAAGAAATGAAAGCGGCCATAGAACGTAACGAACAAATCATTCTTTTTCAGAACAGGAGAGGGTATACGCCATTATGGTCCTGCGAGCTGTGCGGATATTCGCCCAATTGCGTGAACTGCGACACAACGCTCACTTACCATAAACAAACAAACGTCCTGAAATGCCATCATTGCAGCTTTCACATGCCACCAATCGGAACCTGCCCAGCATGTGGAAGCAACAAACTCAAAATGCTGGGCTTCGGTACGGAAAAAATAGAAGAAGACCTTCAGCTGATGATGCCGGATCTGCGGGTTGCACGAATGGATTACGATTCCACAAGGTCGAAAAACAGCTACCAGCAGATCATTTCCGATTTTGAAAGCCGCAAGATCGATGTATTGATCGGAACACAAATGATCGCCAAAGGACTGGACTTTGACCACGTGGGACTTGTAGGAATCCTGGATGCCGATCTCATGCTGAACAAAACCGACTTCCGGGCCTTTGAGCGCGCTTTCCAGCTGATGAGCCAGGTTGCAGGAAGAGCGGGAAGAAGAAATAAACGGGGGAAAGTGGTTATTCAAACGGGCAATCCGGATCATTGGGTGATACAAAAGGTTATTCAGCACGATTACGAAGGCTTTGCCCTGAACGAAGTTGTGGAGCGAAGAAATTTTTTCTATCCGCCGTTCTACAGGATGATCACGCTTACACTCAAGCACAAAGACGTAAACCTGCTAAACGAAGCAGCAGATCACTTTGGCAAACAGCTGAAAGATGTATTTTTTGAACGCGTAATAGGCCCTGAATTCCCAACAATTGCGAGAATTCAGAACTATTACTTAAAAGAAATTAAACTGAAAATCGAGCAAAGCGCTCCGCAGCACAAGGTAAAGGAACGACTGCATGAATTAACGGATCAATTCTACAGCGTTCCCCGTTTCAAACCTGTCCGGCTGATTGTTGACGTCGATCCCGCTTAACCAAGGTATGTTTTAAGCATCCGGCTTCGGGACGTATGTTTCAATCTGCGGATCGCTTTTTCCTTGATTTGACGGACTCTTTCGCGCGTCAGATCAAACAAATCCCCAATTTCTTCCAGCGTAAGCGGATGTTTTCCGCCAAGGCCGTAATATAATCTGACAACGTCGCCTTCTCTGCCCGTAAGGGTTGCCAGCGAACGGTCAATGTCTTTTCTCAATGATTCCTTGTTAAGATCCTGCTCAGGGCTTGGAAGCGCATCATTCGGCAGTACGTCATACATACTGGACGAAGATTCGTCTCCGTCTACCAAAGGGGCATCCATGGATACGTGGCGGCCGGTATTTGCAAGCGACTGGCGCACTTCTTCGGTAGAGCATTCGAGGAACTCTGCAAGCTCGTCTGCTGAAGGTGGACGCTCGTACAATTGTTCCAGCTCGCTGTATGCCCTGTTGATCTTGTTGATAGTTCCGATCTTGTTCAGTGGTAAACGAACAATACGGGCCTGTTCTGCAAGCGCCTGGAGGATCGACTGACGAATCCACCATACGGCATAGGAAATAAATTTAAATCCGCGGGTTTCATCGAATCGCTCTGCAGCTTTGATCAGTCCGAGATTTCCCTCGTTGATCAGGTCCGGAAGCGATAATCCCTGGTTTTGGTACTGTTTTGAAACCGAAACCACAAACCTCAGATTTGCTTTCGTTAAACGCTCCAGGGCACGCTTATCTCCTGCGCGGATTTTTCGGGCCAGCTCAACTTCCTCTTCAGCTGAGATTAATTCAACGCGACCGATTTCCTGCAGGTACTTGTCCAGGGATGCAGTTTCCCTGTTGGTGACCTGTTTTACGATTTTTAATTGTCTCATGGCTTCTAATTTGTGCTTGGTGTGTGTACCCTAAATGTAACGTTTATATGACGCTATTAGTTGTGATGGTTGGACTTAAAAACTGTTAAATGATTATTTTTCAACTCCAAACGGATAAAACCTCCCTCTCAACGAGTATTTCCCGTCTTCCTGAAAAGATCGTATCTTTGCCCCCATAATCAAAAAGGTTTGGAAGGTAACACAATGCGTATTTTAATGGTTTGTCTGGGAAACATCTGCCGTTCTCCAATGGCCGACGGCTGGCTCAGACACAGGGTTAACGAGCTGGGACTGGCTATTGAAGTCGATTCTGCCGGAACTGCTAATTACCATGTCGGATCTCAACCCGATCACCGCATGTGCAAGTGGTCGAAAGAATACGGAGTAGATATCAGCGGGCTCAGGGCCAGGCAATTTACTGTTGAAGATTTCGATAACTACGACCGCATTTTCGTAATGGATATCAGCAACAGGAACAATGTTTTGAAGCTTGCCCGTAACGAATCCGACAAACAAAAAGTATCCTTGTACCTCGATGAGCTTTATCCCAATGAAAGCCGGGAGGTTCCCGATCCTTATTACGGTGGCGACGCCGATTTCAGGCATGTGATCGAATTACTGGACCAAACCACCAACGCATTTTTAGCGAACAACGCATTTAGCAAATAGACTATGAGTAAAGGAACACTTTTTCTGATCCCGACAACGCTTGGGGGCGAACAAACAGATAATATTACGCCTTCGGCAGTTGCAGAGATCGCCGCCGGACTACGGCATTTTGCGGTCGAAGAAGTGAAAGCCGCGAGAAGGTACCTTCGCAAGATCGATCGTACTTTTCCTATCGACGAATCGGAATTCACCATTATGAACAAGCGCTCGAATGCTCCTGAGCTGATGGGACTGATCCGTTTGCTCGAAAGCGGCACAAGCGTAGGCGTTATGAGCGAAGCAGGATGCCCGGGAATCGCAGATCCGGGAAGCATCATCGTTTCACTGGCACATGCGAACGGAATCCGGGTTGCTCCGATGGTAGGTCCGAGCTCGATCCTTCTGACGCTTATCGGCAGCGGATTCAACGGGCAGAACTTTGCTTTTCACGGCTACCTTCCAAAAGATAAAAAAGAACGCGTAAGGAAGATGAAAGACCTCGAAGCACGCGTAAGACGTTCCGGGGAAACTCAATTGTTCATGGACACGCCTTTCCGCAATATGCACGTACTCGAAGATCTTCTAAACGAGCTGAGCGACGACACTTTATTGTGTATTGCCATGAACCTTACGCTTCCGACAGAACGCATTCAGACAAAAACAGTGGTCGACTGGAGAGAACATGCCTTCGACCTTGCGAAAAACCCGGTCATGTTTGCACTGGGAAAATCATAGAACAACAGCTTCCAAAAAAAAAGCCCCGGCAATAAATTGCCGGGGCTTTTTTATGCTCAAATCCGTTTCTACTTAAACAGGAATACTGTTCCGTTGTAGTGGAATTTCTTGTCCGTTTGTCCTGCTCTGAACTCCACACTCCAGGAGTAGCTTCCTTCAGGAAGTATTTGTCCGTCGTAGGTACCATCCCAGCTAGCGGAAGAATTGTGCGATTCAAAAATGGTTTCTCCCCATCTGTTGAAGATCAGCATCGTGAAGCTGAAAGGATCAAAACCGGAAGTAAATACGGGCTGGAACGTGTTATTGTGCTCATCGCCGTTCGGAGAGAAGGAGTTCGGAACAAAAAACACCAGATCCTCCGCAATCATAACGATTTTTGAAGTCGAATCGATACAGCCAGCCGCATTCACAACGATAAGCGTTACCTCATAATTAGTCGGTGTTTCCTGGTATAGGTGAGATGGGCTCAACGAAGTGGACGAGGTCCCGTCTCCGAAATTCCAAACATAAGAAACAGCGTTTACAGATTGGTTGATAAAATTAAATTCCGGGTTGGTAACCGAAGCCTCCTGCGGATTTGCCATGAAAGCAGCATGTGGCCTTGGCAGCACACAAACCACATTCGGCTGCGTATCGACGCTCGAGCATCCGGCTCCATCTGTAACGGTCATCGTTACTGTGAAACAGCCATCCGTTGTGAAGCTGTGTGTTGCAGACGACGCATTATTATCAGAGCCGCCGTCACCGAATGTCCAGTTAACCTGTTGTCCCGCGGCAGGAAAGCTATTGGTAAATGTTACTGCCAGCGGAGCACATCCTGAAGCACTATTTACAGAAAATCCGGCTGCCGGCAAAGTATTCACAACAATGGTTGCCACCGATGCCTGGCTGCAGCTTCCCGGGCCAAGATCGTAGGTAATGGTATTTGCTCCTGCCGATGCAACCGAAGGATCGAAAGTTCCGGCTGCTCCGTTTACAATTCCGGTTCCTGACCACGTTCCACCCGGACTAGCCGCAGTAAGTGTAACAATGGCGTCATCCGCACAGAACGGTCCGGCAGCTGTAATTGCGGTAGAAGATCCCGGATTCATTGTTAGTGTCGTGGTTCCGGCAGCAGAGCAGCCATTCACGGTAATGATCACGGTATAAGCTCCTGCATTGGATGTAGAGATCGGAGTAATAACTGGGTTCTGAACAGTCGAAGTATAACCGTTCGGCCCCGTCCATGAATAGGTCCCGCCCGCACTGCCGTTCGCAGTAAGGTTCAGCTGATCGCCCGGACACAATGGACCGTTATTCGAAGCGGCAACTGTTGGCAATGGATTAACAGTTACGGTTGACGTTGCAGTTCCCGTGCATGTTCCTGTCGTTCCTGTTACAGTATAAGTCGTGGTTACCGCCGGATTGGCAGTGACACCTGCTCCGGTTGTGGCAGACAATCCTGTCGCGGGTGACCATGCATAGCTTCCTGCGCCACTCGCATTGAGCGGAGCTGAAGCACCTGCACAGATCGTTGCGGAATTTACGGTCACTACAGGATTCGGATTGACCGTTACCGTAGAAGTTGCCGTTCCGGTACACGTTCCGGTTGTTCCGGTAACAGTATAGGTCGTTGTAGTTGCCGGATTCGCTGTTACAGTTGTTCCTGTCGTAGCGGAAAGTCCTGTAGCAGGCGACCAGGCATACGTGGTTGCTCCTGCCGCTGTCAAAGTATTGGAAAATCCTGCACAGATCGTCAGGGAATTCACCGCTACAACAGGTGTCGGATTAACGGTTACGGTAGAAGTCGTTGTTCCTACACAAGTTCCGGTGGTTCCTGTAATGGTATATGTTGTCGTAGTCGTTGGATTCGCCGTTACACTTGTTCCTGTCGTAGCGGAAAGTCCCGTGGCCGGCGACCATACATACGTTGTTGCTCCTGCGGCCGTTAAAGTGGCAGAAGCTCCCAAACAAATCGCCTCTGAATTCACTGTCACAACCGGCAATGGATTTACCGTTACCGTTGAAGTAGCGGTTCCCGTGCAGGTCCCTGTTGTTCCTGTAATTGTATAAGTCGTTGTGGCCGTTGGATTCGCTGTTACAGTTGTACCTGTTGCAGCTGATAGTCCAGTAGCCGGGGACCAGGAATAGCTTGTCGCACCAGCTGCCGTTAAAGTTGTGGAAGCGCCCGCACAGATTGTTTCAGAATTCACTGTTACTACCGGGTTGGCAGAAACCGTTACGGTAGATGTGGCAGACGAAGTACAGCCTGTGGTGGTTCCTGTTACCGTATAAGTCGTTGTTACAGCAGGATTGGCGGTTACAATATCACCTGTAGTGGCCGACAATCCTGTTGCCGGGGACCATACATAGCTTGCTGCCCCGGTTGCCGTTAATGTTACGCTTCCTCCGCTGCAGATCGTTGGCGAATTAACTGCTACGACCGGTAGAGGATTAACGGTTACTGTCGAAGTCGTTGTTCCCGTACATGTTCCGGTAGTCCCGGTAATCGTATAGGTCGTTGTTGAAGAAGGATTGGCAGTAACACTCGCTCCTGTAGTTGCTGAAAGTCCGGTAGCAGGTGACCACGCATAGCTTGTCGCTCCTGCGGCAGTTAAAGTCGTGGAAGCACCCGCACAGATCGTTTCCGAGTTCACCGTTACAACAGGAGTCGGATTGACAGTTACGGTAGAAGTCGTTGTGCCCGTGCAGCTGCCGATTGTTCCGGTTACGGTATAAGTTGTGGTTACAGACGGATTAGCAGTAACACTCGTTCCCGTAGTGGCGGAAAGTCCGGTAGCAGGTGACCAGGCATAGGTAGTTCCTCCGCCTGCAGTCAGTACCGCAGAACCGCCCGCGCAGATAGTCTCAGAGTTAACCGTCATAACCGGGGCTGCACCTACCGTTACGGTAGCCGTTGCCGTTCCTGCACATGTTCCCGTTGTTCCGGTAACCGTATAAGTGGTTGTCGCTGTCGGATTGGCCGTTACAGTTGCTCCAGTTGTTGCTGAAAGTCCTGTTCCCGGCGACCAGGTATAAGTTGTTCCTCCGGTGGCGTTCAATACGATCGATCCTCCGGGACAGATTGTTCCTGAGTTTACGGTGATCGTTGGTCCGGGAGTAACGGTGATCACTTTGGAACCTGTGGTCTGATTACCGCACGCATCCGTTATGATCCCGTAAACGGTATACGTTCCCGCCGTTGGAAAAGGAATCGTTGCTGTTGCTCCGGAACCTACAGAAGGCGTACCTCCGGGACTTAAGCTCCAGTTGTAAGTATATCCCGGTACACCGTAGATCCCAACTGCGGAAGCATTGATCGTTCCTCCGGCGCAAACGGTCGTTGCCGAAACCGTTACCGGGTTGACAGCATTTGTGTGCTCCAGCGTATTACCTGTTATTGTCATGGTCCACGGAGACGCCGCCCCGATGCAGGCTCCGTTTCCACAGCCAGCTCCTGTAGCACCCCAGCATGAACGATAGAATTTCAGTGTGAAAACGATATCCTGGGGCGTACATCCCGGCGCAGGCATACAGGATCCTACGTCGCCGAAAATAGTCTGATTGGTCCCTGAGCAGGTTCCTCCGCCAAATGCATTGCAAAACCAGTAGTAACCAGCCATCGAAGGGCTGATACAGCTTCCGGCTGCAATCCGTAGTCCCCCGTCAGATAAATAACAAGCGCTGCCGTTCGCAGAATAAGTGAACGTCCAGGCAACATTGGTTACCGTTGAATTGGCAGGTCTTGGAACCGGTAATGTGTAATCGCATGAATTGGTGAAATTACAGCTCCCGTTATAACGAGATCCCGTAATGGAGGCCTGGGCGAGCGTTGCGGCTCCCGTTACCAGCGGATCCACCACCAGCTGATACTGCCCTATATACTGATTGATCCAGCTGAAAGGAACTACGACGTCGACAGCATTTCCCACAATGCGGTAAGCGCATCCCTGCGACAGATCCTTAGGTCCGTTGCGCGCAAAGAGCACACCTTCGCTCATGTGAAGGAGATCAGCAGATCCCGAAGAAACGGTGAGTTCCCCTACTCCACTTTCAACCGATTCATTGGAGAAAGCAAGGGTAGCAGCTCCTGAAGATGTGTTGTAATGATCGCGGAAGATCAGCTCGTCGTAAGTACCGAAGAGATTTTCTCTCAGGATGAAGTTCGTTTTAACGGAACCGCGAAAAACAACCAGCTCAGCATCAATTCCGGGAAAAATGTTGGTGATATACATTCCGTCTTCACCAACGGTATACTGGGACCAGTTGGCCTCTCCGTGCGCAGTGAGCACTCCTCCTGCCGAGGTGAATAATTTCCAGCTGTTGAACGAAACGGAACCGGAAGAAGTTTTAATGTAAGTCTGCTTTTCACCGGCGTTCAGTCCAACAGGCTCAAACCCCGATGCGGATTCGAAAAGAGTGGCTGAAACGCGGTTCAGCGTATGATCAAAGGTTACCAGGTCACCGTTTTTCAGAATGTTCAGATCTCCCAGCGATTTCTGCTGATAATATTCTGTCGGATCGTTAACATTCAGGAAGTAACGCTCGTCGATCTTGCGTTTCGACAATACTTCCACGCAATTCTCGCACGGAGCATCCGTTGGCAGGTACCCGAAATCCGGATGATCGTAATCTTTAGGATCGTTGTATTTCTTCCAGTTGGTGAGATCCGAGGCCCGCTGGCGTTCTGTG
>Ga0247810_10000500_pt1 | contig 40413 bp, 27 predicted proteins | sample UWRJL119311C1_FD_179918 | JGI IMG/M metagenome (GOLD analysis project Ga0247810, IMG submission 179918) | Plant litter microbial communities from Arlington Agricultural Research Station in Wisconsin, United States - UWRJ-L119-311C-1 | ecosystem: Environmental > Terrestrial > Plant litter >...
TAACCCCGATTAATACACACATAATGAAAAGGTTATCAACAGAAAATGTTAGTATCGACTGTTTTTCTTAAAACTTATACTGATAAACTTTTAATAAAGGTTTCGAACACCCCTAATCTGCGATCCGTCTAGAGCTACAGATTTCAATCCGTAAAAACAATCTTCTCAGCTGTGTTGTCTTATTTACAAAAGAACCTAAAATGAAAAACACAATCATACTGATCCACGGCATGTTTCAAAATCCCAAGAGTTGGGAAAACTGGATCACATTTTTCGAATCTAAAGGATATGATGTCATTGCGCCAGCTTGGCCTTTGCATGAAGGTGAGCCAGCTTATTTAAGAGAAAATCCGCCTAAAGGTCTGGGCGAATTAGAATTGGATACCATCATAACTTCCATAGAAACGCTGATCTATAACCTCCCAGAAAAACCAATTGTTATCGGACATTCGGTGGGTGGTTTAATCACTCAGATCTTGATTAACCGAGGCATTGCCAAAATTGGAATTGCAGTGAGCTCAGTAGCACCAAATGCAATGGTAACGTTCGACTGGTCATTTATTAAAAATGCAGCAACAATTGCAAATCCATTGAAAGGTGATGAACCGATTTATATGGACCAAGAAACATTTCATGGTGCTTTTGCAAATACATTAACAGAAGCATCAGCAATTGCCGCTTTTGAAGCAACTGCTACGCACGATAGCCGAAATGTTTTTAGGGATTGCATGGGAAGTACCGCACATTTTGATGTGACCGAACCACATGCACCACTCTTGTTTATCGCAGGTGCGGAAGATAAAATCTGTCCGGCAGACTTGAATGAGAAAAACTTTAAGGCCTACACGGACACGAATAGTTTGGTTGCGATAAAAGAATTCCCAAATCGAAGTCACTTCATCTGTAACGAACCCGGTTGGGAAGAAGTCACTGTGGCAATCTCAGACTGGCTAGATACCTTGCAAAATGTTGAAATCACGGAACCTAATCCTTTTTATACACAGAGATAGCTTAAAGCTTAAAGACTAAAGCTCAAAGACTGGACGCATTAGCTATCCTTCGATAGCCATTAAACCTGATAAGATCAAAACGAACAACCCTTGTTAACTAAAGATTGTTATTAAAGCTACGGCTGACAATGAACCAATGAACCAATGAACAAATAATTGAACACTGGGTCTACACTGGGTCTATACTGGAGGATGACTGGAGCTACATTGCACAAATGAACCATTGAACTAATGAGCTAATGAACTAATAAAACTATTACATCCATTTATCGTTATAATGGAAAAGATTTAATTTATGGAAAACAATAGTCAAATTATCACCGATCTTAAAGAACTTATAAATATAGCAAACGATGGAAAAGAAGGTTACCTAGCGGCCAGTGAAGCCACAGATAGCCTTGTTTTAAAAACCTTATTCCTGAATTTTTCAGCAGAGCGGGAGGTCTATGCAGCAGAATTAAAGGCCCATATCCTAAGGCACGGTGGAGTTTACGAAAATGATAATGGTGGTATCTTAGGTGTGCTGCACCGTACCTGGATTGATATTAAACAGGCATTGAGTAGCAAAGAAAATGTAGCGATCTTAAGCGCCATAGAAACTGGAGAAAACGCAGCCTTAGAAAAATATGAAAAAGCAATGCAAGATCATCAGATCCATGAAGATCATCTATACCTCTTAAAAAGGCAAAGAGATGGGATTTTGAATGCACTTAAGGCAATTGAAACCATTCATATAGAAATGGAAAAATAGTTTCTAGTATAGCTATTTATGCGTATGCTGTCTTTTTGCATAAACGACAATTGCTTACAACTTAGGCGACTATCAATTTATAAGACCGAAACAATATTTAAGACGATTAAGCGTATATTAAGTAAGGGTTAAGTAAATAAGCGGGGGCAAACGGATGTGTTGTCCCCGCTATTTTTTTTCAATTGTTCACTGGTTCATTAGTTCATTTGTTCATCGATTTGTTCATTGGGCATGATGCTTAGCGACAAGCAAATAAATGAACCATTGAGCTAATGAACAAATTAACGATTTGTTCGTCCATCTCCCATCAGACATCATACATCTCACCTCTCTATTTCTAGCCTCTATTCGCAATTAATTATTATTTTTTCTATTTTGTTGACCGAAAGAACGAAATTACTATGTTATCAATTAAAACATTTGTGGCACTATTTTCGTTGTTTGAAATTATTGAGGAGAAAAAATTACTATGCCCAGCAAAAAGCCTGCCGCCAAAAAGGTAAATGAACAGCTTAAAACCTTGTTAAAGACACCAACGGGAATAAATGGATTAGATGAAATTACACTTGGAGGTTTCCCAAAAGGTAGGCCAACATTGATTTGTGGTGGTGCTGGATGTGGCAAAACACTTTTCTCTTTAGAGTTTATTGTTAAGGGCATAGAACTGTACGATGAACCAGGTGTTTTTATTGCTTTTGAAGAGAAAGCTGATGAACTTTCAATGAATGTGGCTTCTTTGGGGTTTGATCTGCAACAACTGCAAAAAGATAAAAAGCTTAGAATAGATTATATCCATGTTGATAAAAATGAAATAGAGGAAACAGGAGAGTATGATCTAGAAGGACTGTTTATCCGATTAGGTTACGCAATTGATAGTATCGGTGCCAAACGAGTTGTGTTGGATACCATTGAAAACCTATTTGTTGGATTAACAAATGAAGGGATCCTAAGAGCTGAACTGCGCAGGTTGTTTCAATGGTTAAAGGATAAAGGCGTTACGGCTATCATTACAGGTGAAAAAGGTGAAAAAACTTTAACCCGACAAGGCTTAGAAGAATATGTTTCTGATTGTGTAATCTTGTTAGATCACCGTGTAATTAACCAAATTTCTACACGTAGGTTGAGGATCGTAAAGTATCGTGGATCAGTACATGGTACCAATGAATATCCATTCCTTATTGATGAGGAAGGTATTTCAGTATTACCGGTTACCTCTTTAAAGCTAGATAAACCTGTTACTACAAAAACAATTTCTACTGGGATCCCAACCTTGGATAAAATGTTCCAGAAGGGAGGTTTTTACCGTGGTAGCAGTATTTTAACATCTGGTACGGCAGGTACAGGTAAAACAAGTATCGCCGTTAGTTTTGCTGATGCAGCCTGTAAGCGAGGCGAAAAATGTCTTTATTTTGCATTTGAAGAATCACCCCAGCAAATTATCAGAAATATGAGGTCTATCGGAATAGATCTTCAAAAACACGTAGATGCCGGTTTGTTGCAGTTTTATGCATCCAGACCAACTTTATATGGATTGGAAATGCACTTGGTAGCTATTCATAAAGCAATCTTAAAGTTTAATCCTACTACTGTAATCCTTGATCCAATTACCAATTTAATCACCGTTGGTAGTTTCAGCGACGTGAAATCGATGCTGGTTAGACTGATAGATTTCTTACAGGTGCAACAAATTACCGTAATGTTTACTGCTTTAACTTTGAGTACGGTAATTAATGATCAAACAGATGACGGGGTTTCTTCTTTAGTTGATTCATGGCTATTCATTAGTGATATAGAAATGAATGGAGAACGAAATAGGGGGCTTTATATCATGAAGTCAAGGGGGATGCACCATTCTAACCAGATCAGAGAATTTGTGATAACAGATCATGGTCTAAATTTAGTAGATGTATACCTTGGTCCAGAAGGTATTTTAACAGGTTCGGCAAGAGAGTCGCAAATCTTGTTGGAAGAAACAGGTCATGTATTACATTCTAATGCCATTGGCAGGAAAGACCGGGAGCTTTTACGGAAAAGAAAGGTATTGGAAGCTAAGATCGACAGTCTGAAAACCGAGTTTGAATCAGCGGAAGAAGAATTGAATAAGATCTATATCGAAGAGGATATCAAAAGAGAAGTAATGAACAAAACACGCCAGACAATAACTGAGATAAGATCTGGAGATTTAGCTGGTGGAAAAAATAAAAAGAAAAATAGATAGTTGTGAGTAAGAAGTATGAATTGAGGTTATATGTTGCAGGTAAAACGCAAAAATCGGTAGCTGCCTTAAGTAACCTAAAAAAATATTGCGAAGAACATTTAACAGATCAATATGTTATAGAAGTAATTGATTTGTTAGAGCATCCTCAATTGGCAGAGGGAGACCAGATTTTAGCTATCCCGACTTTGGTTAAAAAGGTACCAGAGCCAGTTCGCAAAATTATTGGAGATCTATCTAATCAGGAAAAGGTTTTGGTAGGCTTAGATATCAGGCCAAAAATATAAATTATGATCATGGATAATGAAGGCAGTTCACTGCAGGATTGGAGCATTGCAGCGGATACAAAATATAGCCTTCGATTATTCGTAGCAGGCGCATCATCAATATCGATCCGAGCAATAAATAACCTCGAGCTTATCTTGGAAGAACATTTAAAAGATCGATATGAACTTGAAATTATAGATATCCATCAACAGCCATTACTGGTTAAGGAAGAGGACATCTTTGCAGTTCCATTACTGATAAAAAAAATCCCATACCCGGTTAGAAGATTGGTTGGGGATATGTCTGATCGTGCAAAAGTACTTAGAGGCTTAGGTTTAACTTAAATTTAGCTGATGTCTGAAAGTCAAAATTCATATCAATTATTAAAAGATGAACTCGGAAAATTAAGGGTTGATCAACGCGAACTCGAGCTGGCACTGGCAATGACCAAAGATAGGCTTGAAGAAGCAAATGATACCATTGAGGCCATAAGGACAGGAGAAATTGATGCCTTGGTGATCAAGGGAAACGATGGTCACCAGATTTATACCCTAAAAAGTGCCGATCAAACCTATCGGATTTTTATAGAGCAGATGACCCAAGGTGCAATTACCATTAACCAAAATGGGAAGATCTTGTACAGTAATTCTCAATTTGCTACGTTAATTGAACAGCCATTAGAAAAAGTAATCGGTCAATCGTTTTTTAAATTTATAGTTCCTACTGATCTATCCTTGTGTGAAGACCTCATTAACAGTGCTTGGGATAATATTTTAACTAAAGGTGAATTAAAGCTCGTTGTAAACAAAGAGCTTGAAATTCCGGTACTCCTGTCGCTCAAAATACTTGATTTGGATGAAGGCATCGCGCTGAGTATTATTTTAACAGATCTGAGCGGTCAGAAGCAAAGTCAGAAACTTTTAGAAGACAAAAATGAACAGCTTCAAAAAGCTGAAAGATTGGCCACGCAGCTTAATGTTAACCTAGAGGCAACTGTTAGCTTACGTACCCTGGATTTGGAAAAGAGCATTGCAGAAAAAATTAGTATTGCCGATCAGTTATATAGAAGCCAACAGCAACTGAGCAAGATTTTGGAGACAATGGCTGAAGGTGTAATGATCATTGATACGCATAGTAATTTAGTTTACGTGAATAAAATGGCCCAACAGATCCTTGGAATTGAAATCTTGGATGTCGAAAATGGCAGGTACAATGATCCCCATTGGGATAACTTCCATCTTAATGGTACTAAATTATTGCCTGAAGAACATCCGGTTTATCAGGCTATGCATACCGGAAAAGCGATCTTCGATTTTGAGATTGCCGTTAAGCCACCTAAACAGGAAGTTTTCTATATCTCTGTAAATGCTGTCCCAATCTATGATGAAAATGAAGAACTAAGTGGTGGTATTGGAACTTTCATGGATGTAACGCACAGAAGAAAAACAATTCAACAAAAGGATGATTTCATCAGTGTGGCCAGTCATGAGTTAAAAACACCAATTACGAGTTTAAAGGCCGCCATTCAGCTTTTGGACAGGATCAAGGATAATCCGGGAGAACGCCTGCCCAAATTAATAGAACAGGCTAATCGCAGTATGGATAAGGTGAGCAATTTAATAGAAGAACTTTTAAATGCGAGTAAAATTACTTCGGGTCAAATGCACATCAATTTAGCTACCTTTAACTTGGTTAGTGTAGTATCTGATAGTTACCAACACATTGCTGCTAAAGATAAGGCAAAGATTAAATTAACTGGTAGTTCATCGCTGATGGTAAATGGAGATCCGGTAAGGATTGAGCAGGTAGTGGTTAATTTTATTAATAACGCCATTAAATACGCGCCAGAGTCTAAGCAGATCCTAATACATATCGAAAGTGACGCAAATTATGCGAAACTCTCTGTTACCGATCATGGACCAGGTATAATCTCTGAGAAATTACCACACCTTTTTGATCGTTATTACAGAATTGATGATAGTGGACAACAATATTCTGGACTAGGATTAGGACTTTATATCTGTGCTGAAATTATCAAAAAACACAATGGTGAAATAAGTGCCACAAGCGAATTAGGCAAAGGAAGTACCTTTTGGTTTAGTTTACCGCTCGCATAACCTCAAGAAATTGAGTTTATAGCAATGATTTTTGGAAATCATTTTATTGTAATTGTAACTCATTAACAATTTGTTGAAATTTTTTTAATAAAAAGCCAAAACTTAATAGGATATTAGAACAGTATTAGAAATATAGTGCATCTTTGCATTAAATTTCTTTTTTTGTTATTGAAAATAAGAATTTTGGTTAAATAAACTAAACTCTCAGATAGTTTTGGACTTAAAATCATATATCGACAGCGGCGTATTAGACTTGTATGCACTTGATCTGCTCAATGAAACAGAACGTGTTGAAGTCGAGAATATGCTTTCGATTCATAAAGAATTGAAAGATGAATATGAACTGATCCAGAAGGATCTCGAAAACTATGCTACTGTTAACAGCATCGAACCTCCCGCACCACTGCATGAAATGATTGTAGATTCTATCCTTAATCTACAGAAAGAAAAAGCAATGGATCTAGATGATCTTCCAATCATCAACAAATATTCTAATCACAACAATTGGCTAAAATTGGCGAATAGCATAGGTGAGATCACGCTCACCAATGGTAAATTTGAAAAGGTATTGCGTAATGATGATAAAGTGCTCCAGGTTTTTGTAGTAACTGAAATCGATATCGAAGAAGAAACACATGAACAAGAACATGAAAGTTTTTTAGTTTTGTCTGGAGAATGCAGTTGCACCATCGGTAGTTCCGTCAATCTAATGGGCCCTGGCGACTTTATGGAAATACCATTACATGAATTACATGATGTACAACTAGTTTCCAAATCTGTGTCCGCCATTTTGCAACGCATAAAAAAGTCCTAAAGTCCGGAAGTCCGAAAGTCCATTCGCCTCGGCAATGGTTAACGCCGAAAGACTAAAGCTCAACACTACGCCTTTAGACTTCTAAAATCTCCTAATCTGTGGCGAAGAGAGTCAGAAAGTCCGGTGCCAAAGGCATCCCTTAGGGAAAGTCCGAGAGTCCGTTCCCCTCAATGTTTTTAAGCATATGGGCTAAGCATAATTGATTTTTGGCATGGCTAGATTCGTTAGTTGAGGTTTCTTTGCCCAGCTAGGCATCCAAACTATTAACTATGATCCATTTACCAGTATTGATCATCAAATTACACTGAGATTTCATTTAATGGCAAACCAATAGTTGTTTAAGTTGTTAGCTTACCAATATCCAAAGGCTAATGACTAAAGAAATAAATTGTATTGAGAGGAATATTGGTGTAAGATTTGACGAAACCGCCAATGCGGTGATTGTGCTTTGGGCACCCCTCGCAAAAGAGGTGAAAATAAATATCGAAGAGCTCGGTTTACAAATCTCCTTAACACAAGATACATTTGGTTATTGGCGCTTAACTACAGATTTACTTAAGCCTGGTCAGCATTACACCTTCGAACTTACTACAGCTGATGGTGTAAAAAATAGGCCTGATCCAGCTTCACTATTGCAACCAGAAGGCGTACATGGATACTCGGAGGCAGTTAATTTAAAAGATTATCCCTTTACAGATCAAGATTGGAAAGGGATTCCACTCGAGGAATATATTATCTATGAGCTTCATACTGGAACATTTACATCCGAGGGCAATTTTTTAGGTATAGAACATAAACTGGATCATTTGATTGCACTTGGAATTACGGCTATAGAAATTATGCCGGTAGCAACCTTTCCCGGGCAACGAAATTGGGGCTATGATGGTGTTTTTCCTTTTGCGGTGCAAAGCAGTTATGGTGGACCGATAGCACTTCAAAATTTGGTTAACGTTTGCCACGAAAAAGGTCTGAGTGTAATACTGGATGTGGTTTATAACCATTTCGGACCGGAAGGTAATTACTTCGGCGATTTTGCACCTTACTTTACAGATAAATATCATACCCCTTGGGGAAGTGCAATTAATTTCGACGATGCATTTTCAGATGGCGTTCGACAGTTTTTTATAGAAAACGTGCTGTTTTGGTTCCGTGACTTTCATATTGATGCGCTTCGGTTAGATGCGGTACATGCTATAAAAGATTTAAGTACCAAACATATCCTGAAAGAAATAAAAGAAAATGTAAACCTGCTCTCTGCACAAACTGGAAGAAATTATCAGCTTATTGTGGAGTGCGATTTAAATGATCCAAAGTTTATTACAGCAATTGACAAAGCAGGCTATGGAATGAATGCGCAATGGATGGATGAGTTCCATCATGCGTTAAGGGTTGCAAGCGGACAAAAAAGAGAAGGTTATTATAAAGATTTTAACGGGATTGAACATTTGGCTAAATCTTACCTTGATGCCTATGTTTATGATGGGATCTTCTCTGCGGAGCGACAAAAAACATTCGGCGCCAAAGCTGCAGATTGCTCTGGCCAACAGTTTGTAGTTTTTTCTCAAAATCACGATCAGGTAGGAAACCGGATGTTGGGCGAAAGAACAAGCCAATTGCTAAGCTTGGAAATGCAAAAGTTAATGGCTGGAGCAGTATTCATCTCCCCATTTTTACCGTTATTATTTATGGGAGAAGAGTGGGCAGAAACCAATCCCTTCCTATATTTTGTAAATCATAGCGATGATAAATTAATTAAGGCGGTTAGAAAGGGTCGTGCCGATGAGTTTAAAGCTTTTCACTTTTCAGGTGAAGCCCCAGATCCACAAGATCCGCAGACATTTTTACAATCTAAACTGCAATGGCACCTATTGGAAATACCACGGCATCAGCAAATGCTGAATTATTATCAGACTTTGATAACACTGCGCAAAACCAATAAAGTACTTCGCAATCTAAATAGGAAACAACTTAAAGTAAGTGTTTATTCTTCACAAAACTGCCTTGTACTTCAACGCTGGCAAGACCAACAACAACTCTTCTGTGTCCTTAACTTTTCTATTGAGGAACAAAGCATTGTTTTGCCTGTACATCATTATCCATTGAGCAAGATTTTTGATTCTAGTAATCAAAATTGGCATGAAATTCCAACTTCTTCAGTTTTGCTCCAAGCTCATGAAACCCTAATTGTTCAACCTGAATCCCTATTAATTTATACCAATGTCCATGAATAATCCTAGCGCTACCTATAGAATTCAGTTTCATAAAGATTTTACGTTTAAACATTTAGATGGAATTATTCCTTACCTGAAATCGCTTGGCGTACAAACGATTTATGCATCACCAATTTTCGAGGCAATACCTGGAAGTACCCATGGATATGATATCGTAAACCCACTTCAAATTAATCATGAAATTGGTACAGAAGAGGAGCTGATTGCGCTTAGCTCGAAGTTAAAAGTAAATGGCATCAACTGGCTACAAGATATCGTACCCAACCACATGTCATTTCATCCATTGAATAAATGGTTAATGGATGTCTTAGAGAAATGGGACCAGTCTACATATTTTAATTTTTTTGATCTTAATTTTCCTACTAAATTAAACGATAACAGGTTGATGGTTCCTTTTTTAGGTGAATCACTGGCCGAAGCAGTGGATAAGAAACTGTTAAAGTTAATTTTTAAAGATGGCAAATTATACCTGAGCTATATGGACAGTGATTGGCCAGTTAATTTTGAAACTTATCAGTTGATTTTACCCCCCTTAACTTTCAAAACCTTAGCCGATTTTCAGTTGCTATTTGAAAAGAAAAGCGAACTAAACAAACTGACCAAAAGAATTGACGAGATTAACAACAATGATGGTGAGCTCATTAAAATAGCTTATGCACAATATTATAGGTTGTGCCATTGGCAAGAAACTGAGATCCAGATCAATTATAGAAGGTTTTTTACTGTAAATAGTCTTATCTGCTTAAATATCCAACATCAGGAAGTCTTTGATACCTACCATCAATATGTCCTTTCATTGGTCGAAAAGGGAGTTTTTCAGGGGTTAAGAATTGATCATGTGGATGGTTTATTTGATCCTAAAACTTATTTGGAGCGTTTAAGAAATGCCGTTGGAGAGGATATTTATATCGTGGTAGAAAAAATATTGGGCCAAGATGAAGAAATGCCTGCTGATTGGCCAATCCAGGGTAACACTGGATATGATTTTTTAGCCATAGTCAATAACCTTTTCACCAATAGAGATGCAGAAAAATCATTTAATAAATTGTATAAAGAGGTTATCCATAAACCCATCAAAGTAGCAGAACAAATCCTTATCAAAAAGAGTGAAATCTTATATCAGCACATGCAGGGCGAATTGGATAATCTGCACCAACTCTTTATTGATCTGGCCCTGGCTGATAAAAATGAACTTGCAGCATTACAGGATGGAGTCTTAAAAAAGGCAATTGCAGACTTTCTAATTCACTGTCCGATCTATCGTTTTTATGGTAATAGTTTCCCCCTGAGCCAAACGGAGCATGAAGCCTTGGCAAATGTTTTTCTACAGCTGGATAAAACATCAGATTCATTGCCTGCCATTAATCTGCTTACTACAGCTTTTTTAGATCATAGTAAAAAAAGCAGTTCTGCCTATCAAAAAAATGCTAGTTATTTCTATCAGCGTTGTATGCAATTTAGTGGTCCATTAATGGCTAAAGGTGTAGAAGATACTTTAATGTACACTTATAACCGTTTTATTGCACATACAGAGGTTGGAGATGCTCCAGATGCTTTTGGGCTTACGGTGTCAGATTTTCATGAAAAAATGCAGGAACGTCTGCAATATTTACCATTATCCATTAATGCTACGGCTACACATGATACCAAAAGGGGTGAGGATGTAAGGGCAAGGTTAAATGTTTTAACTGATTTGCCTGCCTCATGGAGAAAATTGGTGCTAGAACTGCAAGAAGTAGGTCCGAGTCATATTGATGCTGACTTGAACTTGCATCAAAATGATATATATCTAATCTATCAAACGCTTTTAGGCGCTATTCCGCTTATTTGGGATGGCCAAGGCGACATAGCCGAGCGATTGCAGCTTTATTTGGAAAAAGCGCTTAGAGAGGCTAAAAAGCGTTCTGATTGGGCAAGTCCAAATAATGACTACGAAGAGAAGGCTAAGGAGTTTATAATTAAGCTATTGGATAAGTCTGAAGCAAGCTATACCCTGTTGAACAAGTTTTTGCATCAGATTGCAGACTATAGTATAGTTAATTCATTATCGCAGGTGTTATTGAAATTTACTTGTCCTGGTATTCCCGATGTTTATCAAGGAACGGAATTATGGGATTTAAGTTTGGTTGATCCAGACAATAGGAGACCAGTAGATTTTAAGACCAGATCGAAGTGGCTGAAATCTTTAGGTACTAAAGTTGATTTAGATAAGCTTTGGGTAGAGCGTTATACCGGAAAGATTAAGCTATGGCTAACTCAATTGTTATTTAGAACAAGGAAAACTCATCAGGATATTTTCGATAAAGGAGCATATATTCCTGTAAAAGTAAAAGGGACTTACAAGAAACATGTGCTGGCTTACTTAAGAAAGGACGAAAATAACTGCATATTAATTGCAGTTCCATTAGGGATAGCAGCAATTGCTGAAAAACAGAATGTTGAAGTAGAAAAAATTGACTGGAAGGATACACGGATTGTATTGCCAGATAACTTACCCCTGCAGTGGGAGAATTTGTTAAACAGCAGTTCAAGTCAGCAAGATATCTTGGAAGAAGGTTTATTAGTTGATCAGTTATTTGATACTTTACCTTTTGCCTTGCTTAAATTTAGCCTTAAGGAAAGTGAAAGGGGTGCTGGTATATTATTACATATTTCATCCCTGCCTTCTGATTTTGGTATTGGAGATCTAGGTCCAAAGGCTTTTGAGTTTGTTGATTTTTTAGCTGGAACCAAGCAGAAATACTGGCAGTTGCTACCACTTAATCCAACAGCGGCACCACAATATTATTCTCCCTATTGTGCGTATGCTGCAATGGCAGGAAATACAATGCTCATTAGCCCAGAACTTTTATTAGAACAACATTTATTAGATCCTAAAGCTTTAAAAAAATATAGATTGTCCTTTGAGGGAGAAGTGAAATATAAAAAGGCCGAAGAGATCAAAGAAAGCTTGCTGCAGCTTGCCTACAGTAATTACAAATCATTAAATGATCCAAAGCTTATTAAGCAATATAACTTTTTTTGTAGCACAGAGAAATCTTGGTTAAATGACTTTGCTTTGTTTGCTGCATTGAGAAAGCATCATCAATATATGCCATGGAACGAATGGCCGGAGCAATACAAGTTGAGAGATGCAAAGGCACTTAAAGAATTTGAAGTACTTTATCAACCTGAAATAGAAGAGCTCAAGTGGCAACAATTTATTTTTTATGCACAATGGCATCAATTAAGAACTTATGCAAATGCTAAACATATTGAACTCATTGGTGATCTTCCTTTTTATGTGGCACATGATTCAGCCGATGTTTGGGCAAATACAGCTTATTTTAGTTTAGATGAGCAATTGAACATGAAAGTAGTTGCAGGGGTTCCACCTGATGATTTTAACATTGAAGGCCAACTTTGGGGAATGCCCGTATTTAATTGGGATGTACTAAAAAAGACCAATTACGGGTGGTGGATCAATAGGTTGAAAAAGAATATGGAACTTTTTGATATCCTGCGATTGGATCATTTCAGAGCCTTTGATAGTTATTGGGAAGTGCCGGCAACTGAAGAAGTGGCCACTAACGGCGTATGGAAAAAGGGGCCTGGAGCTTCATTTTTTAAAGCGGTGATTAAAGAATTCCACAACCTTCCTTTCGTTGCAGAAGATCTGGGTGGTGATATGGAAGAGCCGATTAAACTTCGTAATGCATTTAATTTAGCAGGAATGAAGGTTTTACAGTTCGGATTTGGTGCTGATCTGCCATTTTCACAACATATTCCGCATAATTATGAGACTAACAATTTCATCGTTTATACAGGAACACACGATAATAACACTACCAAAGGTTGGTATAGAAAAGAATTAGATGAGGCCGGCCATTTAAGGTTGGACTTATATGCTGGTCAAACAGTTTCAGAAAACGAAGTTCATGAATTGTTGATTAGGATTGCTTTTGCCTCTTCAGCAAAAATTGCAATTATTCCCATGCAGGATATCCTCGGTCTAGATGAAACCGCAAGAATGAATACTCCGGCAACCACAGCTCACAATTGGTTATGGTGTTTAAAAAATGAAGACCTTAATGAGAAAGTAAAAGCTTGGTTATTGCAACAAACTACCTTGTTTGGAAGAGCATGACAAAAAAAAAGCTAATTAGGGGATGACTAATTAGCTATTGGGGGTAAGTATTTTAATTCTGTTACAGCAAACCGTACAATCCGTTTTTCGGATAGCTGTACTTAACTGATCTTGTTTCAGTCATTTTCTTGGCTTGGGTAACAATCATATCTTTTTCATTTTCAATAGTTTCTGCTATTGGGCTGATAAGATATTTGTTCAATTTTTGGTTGAGGCTGGTCAACCCGGTTTTGCTCTCTAACATAGGTTTATCAATTAAGCTCTTGTATACTTGGTTTAACAAGTGATTTTATATTTTAATACTCAAGGCCATTATTTTATAGACTTAAGTTCTTTATTTCTAATCCCAAATTAATGCTTCAAAAATTCTTTTTAGGCTCTTTGAAAGGTTACAGAATGCCGATTTCTGAATTACATTTCGATTGATATCAATCAGCATATTGTGTCTTGGTTATAGATGTAACAAGCAAGTTTAATTTTGGTTTTAAAATCCTGAAGATTTTATCTCAATAAATACAAATTCTCAAACAAAAAGTTATTTACAGCGTTTTGAGTATGGATTTTCGGTAATAAATTGATCATTTGCTTCAAAAATTCTTTATAAAATAATAACTCATGACAGAAAAAGTTTTAGGAGTAATCCTAGGTGGTGGTCAGGGATCACGATTAGCTCCGTTAACGCACACGCGCTCTAAACCTGCAGTACCAATTGCCGGTAAATATCGTTTGGTTGATATTCCGATTTCTAATTGCTTGAATTCTGGTATTCACCGGATGTTTGTATTGACACAGTTTAACTCTGCATCATTAAATAGACACATTAAAAACACTTACCATTTTAGTCATTTTAGTGCAGCATTTGTTGATATTTTAGCAGCTGAACAAACGGTGCACAATGCTGGTTGGTTTCAGGGTACAGCTGATGCGGTTCGTCAATGTATGCACCATATTGTGAGTCATGAGTTTGATTACATTTTGATCCTTTCTGGAGATCAGCTTTATCAGATGGATTTTAAGGAAATGATTGCTGCCCATATAGAAAAGAAAGCTGCGGTTTCTATTGCCACAATCCCCGTTAACGGAAAAGATGCTACTGATTTCGGGATCCTTAAAGCGGACGAAGAAAATATAATAACCTCGTTTATAGAAAAGCCTAAAACTGGTCTGGAAGATTGGATTTCAGATACTGGCGCAGAAATGCAAGCTGAAGGTAGAAATTATCTGGCATCAATGGGGATTTACGTTTTCAATCGTGATTTTTTGATCAGCATCTTAGATAATAATCCGGAGGAAAAAGACTTTGGGAAAGAGATTTTACCTAGGGCAATTTCATCTAGCAGGGTTTTGAGTTATCAATATGAAGGTTATTGGACAGATATTGGTAATATATCATCGTTTTTTGATGCGAATTTAGGGCTTACAGATGAACTACCTAAGTTTAACATGTTTGATAGTACGCATACTATTTTTACGAGGCCGAGGATGTTACCACCTTCTAAAATATCAAATACAACATTAGAAAAAACAATCATTGCTGAAGGATGCATCATTCATGCGAGTAAAATATCAAGAGCAGTTCTGGGCATTAGATCTAGAATTGGCAAAGGCACGGTAATTACCAATTCCTACATTATGGGTACGGATCGTTACCAGACGTTGGAAGAAATTGAAGCAGAGATTGAGGCTGGTCATTCTTTAATAGGGATTGGCGATCGCTGTGTAATCAACAATGCAATTATTGATAAAAACTGTCGGATAGGGAATGATGTAAGTATTAATGGTGGTGATCATTTACAAGATGGAGATTATGGTACCTATGCGGTTAAGGATGGGATCGTTGTAGTTAAAAAAGATGTAGATATTCCGAGCGGGACTGTTATATAGAAGGGAGTCCGGAAGTCCGTTCTCCTCGGCAGTGTTGGAAAGGAATAAGGATTAAAGACTGGATGTCTAGGGGAGTCCGGGAGTCGGAAAGTCCGTTCCCCTCGGCAGTGTTGGAAAGGAATAAGGATTAAAGAGCAAGGATTAAAGACTGGATGCATATAGAAGGGAGCCCGAAAGTCCGTTCTCCTCAGCAGTGTTTGAAGAGGAGTAAGGAGGAAAGAGCAAGGGTTAAAGACTGTATGCATAGGGTAGGGAGACCGGAAGTCGGAACCTAGACAGCAAAGTATAGGAGGGAGATTGGGGAGTTAGAATTGGCCTTAATTTATGGTCTAGAAATAATATTAAACACATTAAAGTATGAGTGAAAAACACCTTTATCAAACTGGAATTATAGGCAATTGTGCGTTTCTAGCGCATGTTAATTTAAATACTGACATTTCTTGGTTATGCTGGCCTCGGTTTGATAGTTCATTTGTATTTGGTGGTTTATTAGATAAAGAGAAGGGTGGAGAATTTTCTATTTTACCTAAGGGAGAATTCACTTCGAAGCAATATTATATAGAGAATACCAATATTCTGAGAACCGAGGTTACATCTGCAGAAGGAAGTTATAGGATTACAGACTTTGCGCCAAGGTTCAATAGCCATGAGCGCTATTTCAAGCCTTTAATGTTGATCAGGAAAATAGAGCCCTTAAATGGAAACCCTAGGATCCGTGTGAAATGCAAACCAGTTTATGATTATGGGGATGCTGAAATGACGTCAAACCTTGGCAGCAATCATATCGATTTTGCTGGAGGAGGTGAAAATATGCAGCTCAGCACAAATGTTTCTTTGAACTATATTTTGGATGAGAAATATTTCGTACTCAATGATACAAAGTATTTGGTTCTTACCTATGGACATAAACTGGATGAGCCTTTAATTAGCACCGTTGAGATCTTTTTAAGGGAAACAATTGGTTATTGGAGGTTATGGATTAAACATTCTTCTATTGCTGGTTTTTATCAACCTTATGTGATTAGATCTGCGTTGGTTTTGAAAATTCATCAATATGAAGATACAGGGGCTATTATTGCTGCGAGTACAACAAGTTTGCCTGAGTTCCCTGGCAGTACCAGAAACTGGGATTATAGATATTGCTGGTTAAGGGATTCTTTTTACGTGCTCACTTCACTCAATCACATTGGTCATTTTGAGGAAATGGAAAAGTATTTCAATTATCTTTCCGATATCTCTTTTGCCAATGATAAAAGATATCAGCCTTTATATGGCATTACCGGTGAACGCAAGATTACCGAAACGATACTTGAAAATTTGGATGGTTATTTGGGCGAAAAACCTATCCGAATTGGTAATCAGGCTTATGAGCATATTCAAAATGACATTTATGGTCAGGTACTGATTTCAATGTTACCACTTTATACCGATCATCGTTTTGTATTTTCAGAACGTAGCGACTCTATAAAATGGATTGATCATGTGCTTTCTAAAATCGAAAGTACCATTGATGAAGAAGATGCTGGGATTTGGGAGTTCAGGAATATTGCAAATGTACATTGTTACAGTAATCTATTCCAATGGGCGGGTGCAAATGCGGCATTAAAAATGGCCAAAACAATTGGTAATCAAGATTTTGAAGATAGGGCGAAACTATTGATTGATAAGGCTTCAGCACATATCGAAGCCTGTTATGATCCTATAAGAAAAGTATATACCAATGCTGTAGGTAGTCCGCATTTGGATGCAAGCACCTTACAATTAATTGTAATGAACTATCTTGACCCTGCTTCACAAAAAGCTAAGGATCATTTAATTGGCCTAGAAAAGGAGCTTAAAACAGAGGATGGCTTATTTTATCGTTACCTGCATGCTGATGATTTTGGAAAGCCCAAAACTACTTTTTTGATCTGTGCATTTTGGTATGTAGAGGCGCTGGCCTGTGTTGGTAGAACTGATGAGGCCATTAAAGAGTTTGAAAACATTATAAAATATAGCAACCATTTACTGCTTTTTAGTGAAGATGTGGATGCAAAAACGGGTAGTCAGTGGGGCAATTTCCCTCAGGCCTATAGCCATGTAGGTTTAATGAATGCAGCTTATCGCATTGCCATTAAGTTAGACCGACCGATATTTTTGTAGTCATAGCATTCATGCAAACTTACCCGTTTAAAATGCGTACTTACGGTCGGGAAGATGGGTACTTATACTGAAGTAATTCATAGGTAGATAGTTATCTTTATAGCATTGTTATAGCCTGTCAATTAATGTTTTTTTGACGTGCATTATGACGATACAAATTAGATGATGAATTTCGAGGAGGCAGAAGAGACCTTAAAAAACTATAACCACTTAATAGGAACAGATTTTAATGGGAGAACAATTTCATTTTTGTTGATTGCACCATTAAAAGAGATTGGCGTTGCAAAACTGATGTATAATCGTGCAAATGAAATCTCTTCGGAGAAGTTCTATGAAAACTACAGTGAATTTGAAATCTGGGTAATTTTTGATGAAGAGGGATGGTTGGTAACAGGAATAATTGATAAAATGAGGTTGACGGCGTTATTAGCGCAAATGGTAAGTTGAGCTTTGACCTAAATTTGTTTCATTTTCAGCGTATTAATTTGGGTCAATTGACTGATGGGCAGCATTGTATTTAACTAATTGAATTTTAGTGAAACTTATCGAAACAGGAATTGTTGATAGGTATCATTCAAAAATAAAAGACAATGGAAAATCAGGAAAACACAAATAAAAATGATCAGCCAAAAGGTCCGACTGAGATCAATGAAAGTAAACCGGTTGGTTATGGCAGTTCGATACAATCTGATGGAAATGGGAATAGAACAAGGCCACAAAATCAGGAAGATGTAAACCCAACTACACAACAAGACCACATCCAGCATTTAAAAGACGGAGAAGAATCTGAAGAGAAAATTGGTGCTGCACCAAAGGATAGTATTCCTAAAACAAGTGGAACTGGCGCCAATAGGGAAGTGTCAACAGACGACTCATTGATTATTGATAAAGAATAGGTCATTTATGAATGGCCTATTTAAATGAGAATGGCATAAAATTAAAGCACATGACGCGCTAGAATGCAGAATAACAAAGAAAAGAAGCGCTTGGCCATCTTGGGTGGTGGTCCGAGCGGATTATTTATGTTCAAAAGGTTAATTGAGGCTAAAGAGGCAGTTCTTGAAATCTCAATTTTTGAAAAGAAGAAACAACTGGGGGCTGGCATGCCTTATAGTATAGAAGGCGCTAATGTTGAGCATATCACCAATGTTTCTGATAATGAAATTCCTAAAATTGTAACTTCGATAGAAGAATGGGTACAAACAGCGCCAAAAGAAATCTTAGATCGGTTTAACATTACCCCAGCAAATTTTAATGAATATAAGGTATTACCAAGGTTATTTTTTGGCGAATATCTTAATGCTCAGTTTGAACTTTTGTTGGTACAGGCAAAGGAAATTGGGGTAGTTATCGATTTACATAAACAATCGAAGGTGGTGGATATTATCGATGATCCAGAGAAGAATGAAGTGAGGGTGGAATTAGAAGATGGCCAGTTTTTTAATTTTGACCATGTGATTGTTTGTACGGGGCATAATTGGCCGTCATATTATGAAGGTAAGGTCTCAGGTTACTTTGATTCTCCATATCCGCCATCAAAATTAGCATTGAAGCTTAATCACCCTGTGGCATTAAAAGGTTCTTCGCTTACGGCAATTGATGCGATTAGGACATTGTCTCGTAAAAATGGAACCTTTGAAACCAATTCCAATGGCAAACTTTGTTATCAATTGGCAGCAGGGAGCGAACAGTTCAAACTGATGATGCATTCTAGAAATGGATTATTGCCTGCAGTAAGGTTTCATTTGGAAGATTCGCATTTGGGCAATGATAATTTGCTTACTGTTGCCGAACTTGAAGCACATAAAGCTGCAAACAATGGTTTTTTATCTTTGGATTATATCTTCGAGCATGATTTTATTGCCATGTTTCGGGATAAGAAGCCTGAATTTTATGAGCGCATCAAAAACATGAATATTGAAAGTTTTGTGGAGATGATGATGGACTTTAGAGAAAAGATACCTCCTTTTGACCTTTTGAGAAGAGAATATGAAGAAGCGGCCCGCTCTATTAAAAGGAAAGAATCAGTTTATTGGAAAGAAATGTTGGCAGTGCTTAGTTTTGCCATGAACTATCCTGCAAAGTATCTTTCTGCAGAAGATATGCAACGATTGCAAAAGGTATTGATGCCATTAATTTCTATCGTTATCGCATTTGTGCCCCAAAGTTCTTGTAATGAGTTATTGGCATTGCATGATGCTGGGGTAATTGATATTGTGGCAGTTGGAGACGACTCTGAAATAGAAGTACATGACAAGGGGGGAATTACCTATCATTATGAAACGGAAGAAGGAGAAAAGGTATCAGCTTATTTTGAAACTTTTGTAGACTGTGTTGGTCAGCCGCATTTGTCTTATGAGGATTTTCCGTTCAAAAGTCTGTATAATCAAGGCGTCATTAGTCAGGCGAGGTTAAGGTTTAAATCAGATGCTGAAGGAGAGCGTGCTTTAAGAGAGGGCAATAAAAAAGTAGAAAAGGATGGCGATGGAAGTTATTATCTGAAAGTTCCTGGTATTACGATCAATGACCAATATCAGGTTGTAGATGATGATGGCAATACCAATAATAGAATCAGCATGATGGCGGTACCATATATTGGAGGCTTTAATCCAGATTATTCGGGTCTTGATTTTTCTGAAGCTGCCTCGGCTAAGATTTTGAAGGCGTTAGGAGTCCGTTCCCCTCATAGGGGTTATAGCGAAAAGCTTAAAGACTAAAGCTTAAAGACTGGATGCATAGCATGGTGTTTAAGTAGTCCATTCCCTCGTTGTTTTTGAATTAGGGGTAAGCATCATCGTAGCTCCAGTGTAGGTATAGCGTAGCTCCAATGTAGACCCAGTGTAGACCCAGTATAGACCCAGTGTTCATTCGCTTATTGGTTCATTTGTAAATAGCAAAATAAAAGCCCAAGACATCCATCTTGGGCTTTCCAAACTTAAACCTAATTATCTACCCATAATCATGTTGCGTATTAAGCAAAACTCTTATAGTTGAAGGATATGATCCTGTATTGGTACAATTATGATAATTTATATTGGAAAAAATCATAGTGTATCGACCAATACAAAGATCATGTCGACAAACTGGGTTATTAGCCCTACCGTTTTAAATAACTAATCGATTAGCTATTCGATTGTAGCTGACAAACAGAAAAGGCGACAATCTTAATTGATTATCGCCTTTTCTGTTAGCTTGTAACGTTTAAGATGAATGGGCTCTTTACCAGAACCTCACGTAAATTAAGGTAATTAGCATTAAAGTGATTACAATCAGTGCTAAAGTAGATGGTGCAACTTTAAACATAGATTTATCTATTTCGAATGCTTTAGGGTTATTTTTAGGTCCGAATAAGCTTAAGCCAACCATTACGATCATGGTGAAGGCGAAAGACAATCCCATACAGATCAAGAATGGAATTTCATAAACACCATCTTTATTTAGATAAGCGGTGTAAAGGATGGTCTCATTTCCAAACCAAGAAGGGGCGTAGTTATTGAAAACGATTGACAATACGAAACCTGTTATTAGACCAGCAATTGCTGCTGTTCCAGTAGTGCGTTTCCAGAACATCCCCAAGAAGAACATGGCGAATACCCCTGGGCTAATAAAGCCGGTATATTTTTGGATAAATGTAAATCCTCCTTCACCACCAATTCCCAAAAGATCATCCCAGGTAAGGATAACTGAAAGGATAATTGCTAAAAAGATGGTTACTCTTCCAACAACAACCAATTTTTTATCTTCAGCAGTTTTATTGATGTATTTTTTATAGATATCAAGGGTGAAGATAGTTGAAATACTATTTGCTTTACCTGCTAATGATGCTACAATTGCCGCTGTTAATGCAGCCAATGAAAGACCTTTCAATCCGGTAGGTAAAAATCCAAGAATAGCTGAGTAGGCATTATCGGCAATTAACTTCCCGTCTGGTGCCATTTCATGTTGTAGGCCACCATTTCTATGTAACACATAAGCTGCGATACCAGGAAGCATTACGATAACCGGCATACCTAGTTTTAAGAAACCTGCGAACAAAATTCCTGTTCTTGCAGTTTTTAGATCAGCTCCCAAGGCACGTTGTGTGATGTACTGATTACATCCCCAGTAATTTAGGTTTACGATCCACTGACCAGCAAAATACATCGCAATACCAGGTAGTGCCAGATACTTGTTAACATATTCTTGTGATGAATTGGCATCAGGTTTTGCAAGGATCATTTTAAAGTGATCAGGTGAATCTTTCATCAGCATTTTAAAGCCGGCAACTGCATCTTTACCTAAGCCAAAGTGTTCACTCACTACGGTTAAAGCAATATAGGTTGTGGCCAAACCACCAACAATTAATACCACTACTTGGATTACATCTGTAAAACCGATTACTTTCATTCCGCCCAAGGTGATGATCAAAGAGAATGCAGCCAATCCGATTACGATATATTTAAAGTATTCGGGATTGATCATACTGCTAATTGCAATTGATCCTAGGTATAGAATAGAGGTTAGGTTAACAAAAATGTATAGGAATAACCAAAAGATGGCCATAATTAAACTTACGGTTTCATTGTATCTTGTTTCAAGAAACTGTGGCATCGTAAATATTTTATTCTTCAGGTAGATTGGGATAAACCAAACGGCTACAATGATCAAGGCGATTGCTGCTACCCATTCATAGGCTGCCACGGCTATACCAACCTGGAAACCCTGACCGCTCATTCCGATAAACTGCTCTGCAGAAATGTTTGAGGCGATCAATGATGCTCCAATTGCCCACCATGTTAATGAGCCTTCAGCCAAAAAGAAATCGTGGCTTCCTGAAACTTCTTTATTCTTTTTACGGCTGTAAATCCAGTATCCGTAACCGGAGACGAGAATAAAGTAAAAAATAAATACGGCGTAATCGACCGTAGAGAAACTATTCATAACTGTTGTTTAATTTGGTTTATATAAATTATTTGTAATATACTTCATTCCAATGAAGTTCGTTTCTAAATTGGTTAATTTTTGTATCGGCGCCAATATTTACATATTCAAGACCTGCGATATTTGCAAAATCTAGTAAATGTTCAGTGGTTAAATTTTGGCTATATACGGTATGGTGAGCACCTCCTGCATAAATCCATGCGGCGCAACCTGTTTTCATATCAGGTAATGGTTTCCATAATACGCGTGCTACAGGTAGGTTAGGTAGGTCGTGTGTAGCTTCTACTGCTTCTACTTCGTTTACTAACAAGCGGAAGCGATTACCCATATCAACCAATGATGCGTTTAGTGCATCTCCACCAGCTACGTTAAATACCAATCGCGCAGGATCTGCTTTACCACCAATACCAAGTGGATGTACTTCTAAGCTGGCTTTTTCTTTTGCCAAAGAAGCATCGACTTCTAACATATGCGAGCCCAATACCATTGAATTGGCTGGATCAAAATGATAGGTATAATCTTCCATGAAGGCATTTCCGCCCGCTAAACCTGCACCCATTACTTTACATGCGCGTACCAATGCAGCGGTTTTCCAATCACCTTCACCGGCAAAGCCATAACCATCGGCCATTAATCGCTGTGCTGCAATTCCTGGTAATTGGATCATTCCATGTAAGTCTTCAAATGTATCAGAGAAGCCTTTGAAATTGCCATCGACTAAGAATTTTCTTAAGCCAATTTCTATTTTAGCTGCGTCGTATACTGAGCTATGGCGTTCGCCACCAGTTTTTAAGTCATCAGCCATTTCATAGGTCTCTTCATAAGTAGCGACCAGTTCTTTAACGGCTTCATCACTAACGTTATTGATGATGGCTACTAAATCGCCAATTCCATAGGTATTTACTGAAAAGCCGAACTTCATTTCTGCTTCAACTTTATCGCCATCGGTTACGGCAACATAGCGCATATTATCACCAAAACGAGCAAATTTAGCGCCTTGCCAATCGTTCCATCCTGCTGCGGCTCTGCACCAAACATCAATCTGTTTAACTACTTCTTCATCTTGCCAATGTCCGACAACAACTTTTCTGTCTCTACGCATGCGTGATACCATAAAACCAAACTCTCTATCGCCATGGGCGCTTTGGTTAAGGTTCATGAAATCCATATCAATGGTATTCCAAGGAATATCTCTGTTAAATTGGGTATGTAAATGCAATAGTGGTTTTTGAAGAATGTTTAGACCTCTGATCCACATTTTTGCCGGAGAAAAAGTATGCATCCAAGTGATTACACCTATACAGTTTTCGGCAACATTTGCTTGTTGTAAAGTCTCGAAAATCTCATCTGGTGTTTTAACTATTGGTTTATATACAATGGTTACGGGGATCTTACCGTTTTGATCTAAATAATCGGCAACTTCTTGTGCGTGTGCTGCTACTTGTTTTAAAGTTTCTTCTCCGTATAAGTGTTGCGTTCCAGTAATGAACCAAACTTCTAATGTTTTTAAATCGATCATGTTATTGTTTTTTTTGGGTGATTTCACAGATTAAAGTGATTACACCGATTATTGTGATTACACTGATTATGTTTTTAAAATTTGACTTTGCTGATTATTCTTGTCCATAATAGGCACCTGCACCATGTTTGCGTTCAAAGTGTTTCTGAATTAGCGAATCTTTAAGTTTTGGTGCTTTTAAGTTTACCTGTTGTGTTAAAATGGCCATTTGAGCAATTGCTTCTAAGACTGCGCTATTGTAGACGGCTTTTTCTGCTGTTTTTGCCCAGGTGAACGGTGCATGATTTCCTACCAAGATCATCTCTACTTCTTTATAGCTTAAACCAAGCTCATTGAAATGGTTGATGATTTGAAAACCTGTTTCATACTCATAGTTTCCTTTGATCATACTATCATCCATTGGAGGTGCACAGGGAATATCAACGGTTAAATGGTCTGCGTGTGTGGTTCCATAAATTGGGATAGGTGTTTGTGCCTGTGCCCATGCTGTGGCATAGGTAGAGTGTGTGTGTACAATGCCCGCAATGTCTGTCCAGTTTTTGTACAGTACGGCATGGGTTTGTGTATCTGACGAAGGTCTTAGACTACCTGCTACGGTTTGTCCGTCAAAGTCAACTATTACCATTTTATCAACGGTAAGGTCATTGTAGGGTACGCCACTAGGTTTGATGGCAAATACGCCTTTATCGCGATCTGCTGCACTCACATTTCCAAAAGTAAAAAGCACCAAATTTAACTTGGGCAGTTGCATATTTGCTTCATACGCTTGCTCTTTTATTTGCTGATAGCTCATGATATATAAGGTTTTACATCTTTCTTATGGTATTTTTCTAAGTATCTTCCCAGATTCTGGTATTGCTGATAATGCTCACGATACATTTTCTGTTTTTTCTTGTTTGGGGTATATTCCTTTTCGAAACCGGTGCCCATGGCTTCCATTGCGGCTTCTACGGTTGGGTGGATACCTGCAGCTACGGAGGCGAACATTGCGGCACCTAGTGCGCAGGTGTGTTCAAAACGGTGGATGCGGATTGGCATTTCAATGATATCGGCCATCATCTGCATTACGTAGGCAGATTTCTTAGCTACCCCACCTATACCGATAATTCCTTTTACGGGGATGCCCTGCTCTTTGAAACAATCTACAATACTTTTGGCGCCAAAACAGGTAGCTTCCGCCAGTGCCCTAAAAAATCTAGGGGCATCTGTACCTAAGTTCAGTCCAGTAATTGCGCCTTTTAGTTCTTGGTTCTGGATAGGTGTTCTTCTACCATTTAGCCAATCTATGGCCAATTCTGCATAGTCATCATCACCTAATGCATCAGCCTGTTGGCTTAAGGTAGCGATGATCTTTCCTTCCATTTCTGCCGCCAATGCAATTGCGGTATCTTGATCGATTAATTTGGATTGCGATAAGAGATTATTTACAGGCCAGCTGATCAAGTTTTTAAACCAGGCATAGGCATCACCAAAGGCCGATTGACCAGCTTCCAATCCTACCATGTTTGGAATGATGGAGCCGTTTACCTGACCACAAATTCCTTTTACGAGGACGTTGTCCATGTCTTCGGTCGGAATTACCATCATATCGCAGGTACTTGTACCTATTACTTTACTGAGGTAGTAAGGTTCGATTTGTCCACCAACAGCTCCCATGTGTGCATCAAAAGCACCAACACCAATGATTACATCTGTATGTAGACCTAGTTTATTTGCCCATTCTGCACTTAGTTTTCCTGCTGGAACATCAGAAGTATATGTGTCTTCAAATAGTTTATCTCTAAAGCCGGCTAGGAGTGGATCTAAGCTACTGAAAAACTCTTCTGGTGGAAGTCCGTCAAATTCTTCTGCCCAAAGGGCCTTGTGTCCGGCAGCACAGCGGCTTCTTTTCATTTGTTTAACATCGGTTTCACCACAGAGCAAGAAAGGGATCCAATCACATTGTTCAACCCAAGAAGTAATGTCTTTTCTAACGGATTTGTCTGTTCTTAAGATGTATAGCAATTTAGACCAGAACCATTCTGAGGAATAGACACCTCCGGCGTATTTTAAATAATCGACAGTAAATTTTTGTGCGTGTGCATTAATTTCGCTTGCTTCTTTAACTCCGGTGTGATCTTTCCAGAGTACAAACATTGCGTTTGGATTTTCTTCATATCCAGGTGTTAGCGCCAGCGGAATTCCTGCTTCGTTAACGGCAATCGGAGTGGAGCCAGTTGTATCTATTGCTATACCTTTTACATAGGGAGCAATAACATCAGCACCTCCAGCTTTCTCTAAACAGGCCTTTATGGTATAAGTTAAACCTTCTATATAGTCTAAAGGGTGTTGCCTGAACTGGTTTAAAGAGGGGTTACAATATAGGCCTTTTTGCCATCTAGGATAAAAAAATACTGAGGAGGAAATCTCCTTACCGTTAGTAGTATCAACTAATACAGACCTCACGGAGTCTGTTCCATAGTCTACGCCAATTACATAGTTTTCTTCGTTCATACAAATTAATAAATGTCTAATTAACGTTTATTTTTTTGAAATAAAAAATTTAAATTAATAATACGGATTGAAAATCCATAGTTCGATAGATCGGGAAAACATTTCCGGACCTTTAACTTCCGCATTGCCACAAAATAGCGCCTTTTTAGCAAGCGCAGATGAGTTGAATTTTTGTCCGTTGGCATCAATTCGCATCTGGGTTAAGGGTATAAGGTTGGAAGGTTGGAAGGTTTAAAGGTTTCCCTCATTGTTGGTTGAGCATGGGTTCGAGTCTGTTGCCTGCAGTTGTAAGTTAACACATAGGCACAGAGAAAACATAGTTTTTTGGCTTAGTGCGTCCTTCGTACTGTTCGTGAAGGAGATCTTTGGGGCAAATGGGAATGATTAGCGGATATGGACTGCAGTTTTGGAATGTACCAAGCACTACACTAAGCACAAATGAACTATTGAACTAACGAACCAATGAGTAATGTATAATAACCATTAATTTATTATCTTTATTTCATAAGAACAAGCAATGGTTTAAACGAAATGTGCTTTAAATCATTAGGATGCCCCATTTACAGAGATCAGCTACATGAAAATTTGGATATTTTGCTTCTTCCTCTTTATTTGCAATTTTCCCGCATCAGGGCAGACTTTCCCAAATCTAAAATTTAATCAGTTGACCGTTAAAGACGGGCTGAGTACCAATGCTGTAAAATTTATTCATGAGGATAGAAATGGAATAATTTGGATAGCTACTACGAAAGGATTAAATAGGTACGATGGTACGGGTTTCAAGGTGTTCAAACATGTAGATAGCGATAAATATTCAATAGGTAATGATGCGATTAACAAGATTGCTGCAGATACAGAAAACTATTTATGGCTAGGGACAATGAATGGTTTGTCTCGTTTTAATCCAACTACTGGAAAAGCTATCAATTATTTCCATGAAGAAGACAATCAGAACAGCTTGGCTAGCAATTCAAAATGTGACCCATTTTTTGACCATAAAGGGAGATTATGGTTGGCAACGGGAGCGGGGATACAGCAGTTTAACTATAAGAAAAATATTTTTACTACTTATAAATTACCTGGTAATGATCCATTAACCAATATATTTACTTCTATTAAGGAAGATTCTGAAGGAAGGTTATGGGCCTTAAATGATCTCGGCATCTATTTAATTGATGAGAAAAAGGAACAATTGATAAACTTTAGTCCAAATGGAAATTCAACAATAAATACTAGCTTTTACCAATCGGGCGATGGAACTATCTATTTGGGGCAGGTAAAAAAGGGATTGGCTAAATTTATACCTGAAAAGGCATTGTTGATACCAGTTTTGAAGCCAAGTTTAAATGAGCCATTTGCTAAAATTTACGATATCAGTGAATGGAGAGACAATAACCTTAACAATTGGCTGTGTATTGCTGCAACGGGAGGGCTGATACTTAAAGATCTAAAAAGTAACCTTAGCAAAACATTTTCATTTCAGCCTTTAAACAGCTCTTCTTTACAGGCATTTATTGTTTTTCATGTAGCAAAAGATAGGCAGAACAGGTTGTGGCTCGCTACTGATAACGGCATAAATATTATCGATCCCAATCTTCAGAATTTCGAAAATATTGCTTTATATCAGCAGCTTAAATTAGATAATCCCAAGTTGTTTGGACTGCCTACAAATGTATTGATTACCAAAGACCAGTATTACATTACCAGTTATTATCAAAAGGGAGCCTATCTTTTTGACAAGGAATGGAAACTATTGAAGCACTTTAAGCGAATGCCAGAAAATTCAAAAAGTGAGCTCAGTGGTAATATCAATAATATTTATAAAGATTCGGTTGATAATCTTTGGTTCAGTACAGATTCTGGCCTTGTTAAAAAAAGTGGAAATTCTTATAGGTTTTATTTCCCACCTAATATCGACCCAGAAAAGGTGGAGGATTACGCCATTTCAAAAATCTATAAAAGGAGTGATGGTTTATTTTGGATAAGGGCTAGGAAGAAAGGGATTTATCTATTTGATCCAAAAAACGGCAAATTTCTCAGGCAGTACAAACCAGACGGGAAGGGTATAGATGGAACTGTATATTCCTGTTATTTGGCCCAACAAAATATATTATGGGTTGGGGCTACCAATGGGATCAGCAGGTATGTGCCTTCAACATTTTCTTTTAAGAAGATTGTGGTAAAAAAAGAGGATGGGAGCATAGTAAAGGTCACCTGGATTACCGATATCACGGAAGATAAGGAAAATGTAATTTGGGCAGTTTCTGACATGGGTCTAGTTAAAATTGACAAGAGAAGTGATGAGGGGATTCTCTTGACCAAAAAATCAGGCCTACCCGAAAATTATCTGAAAAGATTGATGATTGACAGCGTCGGAAATTTATGGATTACCTCACAGCAAGGGATTATCAAATATGATCGAAAGAAAACATTTGTCTATTTTAATGTCAATAACGGACTTCCCGTTGAATACGAAGGGCATGGTTTTTTTGAATTCGATAGAAATTCAAATCTATTAATGGGATCCAGTGGTTATGTAACACGGTTTAACCCATACACGGTTAAAACCAATGCTGTGAAGCCAATGTTGACCTTGTTAGATCTAAGTGCTGACGGAAAACCTGTTGAATTTCAGGTTGAAGATGGTAAAAAGGAGATTGTATTAGAACCGGGAACGCATATCTTTAACATTCATTTTGCTATAAGCAATTATACTGCTCCAAACGAAAACAACTATTACTATAAATTAGGAGGAGGTGCTACACAATGGCAAAATGTAAAAAATGGTGATGTTGCACTGGGCAACTTACCCACTGGTAGATATAGCTTGTACCTAAAAGGTAGCAACAATGACGACATATTTAGTGAGGAAGAGCACATTATGCTTTATGTACTGCCGCATTGGTATGAGACCCTTCTTTTCAAGATACTATCCTTTGTTTTTATTATTTCTTTAACGATATTCTTCGTAAGAAAAAGAATAGCCATCATCCGTAAAGAATCCTTATTAAGGCAACAATTAATTGAAAGTGAGCTTAAGGCTATACGTGCTCAGATGAATCCACATTTTATTTATAATGTGCTTAATTCCATAGAATTATATATTCTTGAAAACGATTCGAAAACAGCAAGTCTGTTGGTACAAAAATTTGCTGGTTTAAGCCGATTAATTTTAGAGAACTCAACACAAAGCCTGGTGCCTTTAGATAGGGAATGGAAAGCCTTGAAGCTCTATAGCGAGTTAGAGGCGATGAGGTTTAATTACAAGTTTAATTTTAATTTTATAAATAATAGTGATCTCGATTTGGATGCAGTTTTGGTTCCTCCGATGTTGGTTCAACCTTTAATAGAAAATGCGGTTCATCATGGTCTGAGAAATTCGGCTCAAGAAGATGGTTTGGTTTGCATTGAATTAAGCAATACAGCTGACCATGTGATACTAAGGATTATTGATAATGGAATTGGGATTGTTGCTGCCCAACAAGCGAAGATAAGCAACCCAATTAAACAACAATCTTTAGGTTTAAAAGCCATAGTAGAGCGTGTAGCCGCCATTAATGCTGCAAATCAACATTGTTTGGCAACTTTCACAATTCATGAAATTAAGGAGGAAGGCAGGCACGGAACGATCGCAATTTTGACGCTTCCGGTAATTGTGGCTGATTTTAAGCTTAAAGACAAAAGCTGAAAGAATTAGGTTATTAAAGGTATCTGCTTAAATCGGATCCCTTGCTAGGTAATAGGGACAAAGCGCCAATTGCGAACGCCTTAAATGCTAAAAAATGGAAAAGCTTAATTTAAGGCGTTCTTATCGCAAATTTACATTACTTATTAAATACGTAAAATTTGTTCAAACAAAATTGACACACGTAGCGTTTTAGTGGTAAGAAGAATAAAAATTTTTTAACTAATCCTGATCTATGGATCCTCGATAAATCAGCGCGCTTACATTTTGGACATTTTACTTTTTCGCTTTCCGTTTCACGATTAGTATCGGCTTCCTTTCTTTGTAAATCCATGATTATTGTGTGTGATTACTGATAACTATACAAAAGTCGCCTTCCTGAGCTTAATAAAACTGCCAAAAAGCTAAACAAAACTGCCATCAACGTAATAATTCGTGTACATCTCTGCCATAAAACTCCTTAAAGAGCTTGCTGAAGTACGCTGGGGTCTCAAAACCTGTGATGTATGCAATTTCTGCTAATGTTTTATATTTTCCACTATCAATTGCTTCCCTAGCGATTTGCAAACGGACAGTTCGGATGTATTTATTTGGTGTAAGACCAGTTATCCTTTTAATATTTCTAAACAACTGCCTTTCACTTATGGCCATGCTGTAGCTGATTGTTGCAATATCTAGATCTTTTTTGCCTGTATTTTTCCTGATCAGTGTTTCCAGTTCTTTAAGCCAAACCAAATCGATGGGGGAGATCTCCACAGCTTTGTTATTTGTAACGAACCTTTTTTTGTCTGGGTCAGTATCATCTGATCTTTTACTTAGGTTATTGATGAGATTGTTTACCCTTGCCATAAGTTCTCGACTATTGAATGGCTTCGTGATATAGTCATCGACACCTATATTTAATGCTTTATGTTTACTGGCGTCATCTGTTATTGCGGTTAGCATGACTACCGGAATTCTACACAAGATATTGTCCTGTTTCAAAAGTTCTAGGAATGCGAAACCATCCATTTCTGGCATCATTACATCGGAAATAATTAAAGAGGGGATTTGTTGCATTTCCTTCAGTAATTGAATAGCTTCTTTTCCATTGTTTGCAAACGTTAAATTATATTGGGGAGCAAGAATAGTTGAAATGTAGTTGGACATTTCTAATTCATCTTCAACCAATAATATTGAATTTTCAACATTTCCCTTTACAGGTGAAATGTTGTTGCTTATAGGCAGAACATTAGAGACATTATTCACATGCTTTTGTTGCGCTTGGATCTGGATTGGAATGGTGACCATAAATAACGATCCCTTACCCAAGGTACTTTCGACCGAGATGGTTCCATCAAGCAGTTCGCTAAACTCTTTGGCAATTGAAAGCCCTATCCCTGTACCACCTTCTGCTGAACTTTTGTCGCTGGTTACCTGATAATAACGTTCAAAAACATGATTGAGTTCCTTAGCGGGAATACCTTTTCCACTGTCAGAAACCAAGATGGTCATTATGCCTTCATCAAGTAAGGTTTCTACCGTAATTATCCCACCTGCAGGCGTGAATTTTAATGAATTGCTGATTAAATTATTTAAGATCTTCTCTATTTTATCCCTGTCCAATAATCCAATGATGTCTGGAATTATAGGGTTAATTAATTCGTATCTGATGTTTTTGTATTTTGCTGCTGGACCAAAACCTTTATAAATAGAATTGATCATCTCACTTATATTCGTGGGTTGTAGGTTTGGCACAATTACTCCATTCTCTAGTTTGCTGAGGTCAAGCAATTCGTTTAAGAGATTTAATAGTTTTTTGCTATTCAGCCAAATGGTTTCAATATATGTTTTTTGTTCTTGAACAGAGAGATTAAATCCATCGTTCTGTAGCTGATCTATTGGTCCTGAAATAAGGGTCAATGGTGTTCTTAACTCATGACTAATGTTGGTGTAAAACTTAGCTTTTAGCATGGTTAACTTTTCTGCCTGTAAGCTCTTTTCGATGATAAGGTCTTCTTCTTTTTTCTTTTTGAACAGAAACCATCTGTAGATAGCAATTAGTGCAATCAGAATAATTGTTGAGATTAAGATAATGAAATTCCTTTCCTGCCTCATTACCCTGGCGTTGGCGTTGGCTTCAATAAGACGCTTATCGGCTTTATATTCTTCATCTAATCGGGTTGCTACCTCAATTTTTTCTTCAGCTACCAAGCTATCGTTGATTACCCTAGATCGTTCATTGAAATGATAAGCCTTTTCAAAGTTTTTAAGCTTGAGATAAGCAGTAGTTAAATTTCGATAAATGTTTCTATGCAGTGTATTGATATTACTTTCGCCAGAAAGTAGTTCTACAGCCCTAGAGCCGTAGACAATGGCATCTGTATATCTGGCTTCATCAAGTTTGATTGTCATTAGCTCGTTTAGTGCGTGAGCTTCTATATTCTTGTATTTCTCTGCTCTAGAGATGGCTACAGATTGAAGGAGCACATTTTCTGCCAAGGCTAACTTTCCCTGTATTTCATAAAGTCTCCCCATATTCCCTAAATGCCTTGCCCTTGAGAACTTGGAAAAACTAGATAGGTAGGGTTCTTTGATGATAATTTCGTATAGTTTTACTGCTTTTTCTAAATTCTCAGGTGTCCTTAAACCCTTATTGGAATAAAGGTTAGATAAAGTGCTTATTGCAAAAATATATGTTGATGTATCCTTTATGTTTTGTGCATCATCAAAAGCTTGCTGTGCATATTTTAAGCCTTTAAGTGGCTCGTTCATAGATCGATAAATATCTGCTATGCAAATTTTCGCTTCTATCAATAATACTTTCCATTCATAACGTTCGGCCATACGTGTTGCATCGAATGCAATCTTAAGGGCCTCTTCATCTTTGCCTTGTCTGTTTAACATATAAGCAACTAATAAAGGTGCTTTGATAAACGTAGCTGAATCTTTCGGATTTGTTAAGGATACTGACTGTGATGCGAAGGTTTTTGCGGTACTTATATCTCCTAAACAATAAGATCTAAATGCCTGGGCATATAGGATCTGAGCTTCCCAAATAGGATTTTTGCCTTTTCTTGCTTGTGTGATTAGCTTATCGGCATAAGCTGCAGCTGAATCGGCATTTTTAATGTCTTTAATTTTATTGGCAAGGGAAAGATTGCGCTGTGATAAATTAGTTGGTTTTAACTGCGCAAAACTAGTTGCCCCAAAAAGAATGAGTGGTGCAAGTAAAATTAATTTTAATTGGCGATTTAGAGAGCTTTTCAAACACATAAAGTTAGTGTCAAAAATACACTTTTATCGCACAAATAAAAATGAAAAAATAGGTTTAAGCTTAATAAATCAAGTTTTTTTTAGTTCATTGGCTCATTTGTTAAATCGAAGCGTATGGGTTTTTAAAGGTTTGAATGTTGGGATGTTGGAAGGTTGGAAAGTTGGAAGGCTTGGAAACAAAAATCGCCACCCATATTGAGTAGCGATTTTTATCTGCGGAAAGCGAGGGATTCGAACCCCCGGACCTATGACAGTCAACAGTTTTCAAGACTGCCGCATTCGACCACTCTGCCAGCTTTCCGCGACAAAAGTACAAACTCTAGGCAATTTTACGAAGCGGAGGATGCATATTTTTTAGTTATGAGCCTTAACATGCATAGGTTGAGGAATATAATTTTTATTAAGTTGTGGGTTGTTGGTTGCGTGTTAGGGGCTGGGATAGGAGATGTGAAATGTGAGATGTGAGATGGAAGATGTATGATGGAAGGGTGGCCAATGGGATGATGCTTAATTATGTATACAGACTATGGGCCATCAGCCATTAGCTATTGACCATTGCCCATTGACAATAAACTGTTTATCCTATATCAGTGTTAGGACAACTTCATGAGCTGTTTTTTTCTCCCAGCGTGCTATCAGCCAAGCGATAAAACTCAAAGTGAAGATGTCATTGTTATCTATTTCAGCCAGCTGATTTACCACTGTATTTTGGTAAGTTTTTTCAAAGACTATAGCTGGTTTTAACAGGTACTTTTCTACCAGTTTCAGAAACAATAAGACGCGTTGTTCCGAAGTCTTCTGCAAATAGTTCTTGTATCGTCGTTTGAAGCTGTTTAGCCTAGACATGGCAAGATCAATATTAGCGAACTGTGCCTGAACCAAGATTTCCATCAAATTCTTTCGGATGGTCCATAACATGCCCATTCTTTTTTCATACCAGGCATCGGTACGCGTGAGTAAAGTTAATTGTTTCAAACTCCTGCTATCATTGGTCAAGGCTAAACACATGACTAGGCATATTCTTAAATCTTCGATATCTTCTGGTTTTGATGCATGTTTAGTGTTGGAAAGCGATTGCTGCAACAGTATAATTGCATCTTCGGCATTGCCTGTAAAGAACAAATTGAGCGCAGAAAGTAATTGATGGCGTAAATGAAATAGTTTATGATAACGACTATCCGTTGCCAGTAAATCCATCATCTTTTTGAGATAGGAACCGCTTCCTCCGAAATCCTTTCGCCTGAGCTGAAAGTTAGCCAAGAAATATAAGATGGAGATGTGGTGAAAAAGATGGGGCTGTTTTTTATGTGCTTGGTCTTGTATAAATTGATTTGTTCGGTTGATATAACGCTCTATCAATTCATAGTTTTGCTGTATTGCAGCGTATTCATTCGCAATGAAAAGGATCTGATAAATTGATTTATAGGTCATCAGGTCTTGTAAAGAAATTTTGTATTTCCTGATTGTCTTGAGTATCAAGCTTGTTAAATTAACGATCTTGCCTTTCAGGTGGATTTCCTGCAGTTCTTGTCGCAAAAAAGCATAGGCCATATTAAGTTTAGCCTCACGTTGCATAACCGATTGATTGGCTAGAAATCTTTGGGTCAAAACTTCAAGATCTTCTGCTTCTGGCAGATGAGCATATTGCAACTTCAATAACAAGAGCTCATTCAGCAAGTTAAACTGATCCAAATCTTCGGCCAATCGTTCCGCTTTATTCAAACATTTGAATGCGATCTTAATCACATCATTTTCAAGCAGAAAACGTCCCACAACTACCAAGCGTAGCGCTTCATAGGTTTCGGAATGATTGCTTTCAAAGGTTTTTTGTGATAAGAATAGCAACAGATTATCCTGTAGTCTTTTACGTAAAGCATGGTATGCGTCATTATTCTTTTCTGATTTGTAGAGTTTATTTAATCCATTGATATCATCAGTTTCTATTAAATCCAGTAGGTGCAAATTTTTTACATCTTCTCTCTTGTTTTTCCTTTGTAAAAACTGCTTAAAAAGCTTTATTTCGCTATTATTTAATAAATTAACTAATTCTTTAATTGAATCCATATCAAATTATTTTGGGATGTAAATTACGATAATATTAAAATTATATCGTCAGTAATTTACAAATTATAGTTTTTATAGGTCTATTTTACAACCGACATTCGCTTTCATATTAATCACAAAAGAAAACAAATATGGAATCGCTACAACAAAAAACAGAAGAGAATTCAATCATTGCAAAACGTGATGAGAAAGTTAGAAGTCCTTTTAAACCGACTGCCGCATTTATAGGGGCTTCTTGGTTTGCCTTATTAACAGGGACTGTGGGCTATTGCATTGGCTTATGGAATGCAAGCATGGAGTTAAATGAAAAAGGTTATTATTTCACCATTTTATTATTTGGTTTATTCGCGGTAATCTCTGTGCAAAAAAGTGTCAGGGACAGGTCTGAAGGGCTTGCTGTTACAGACCTTTATTATGGACTGAGTTGGTTTGCCACAATTGCGGCAATGATCTTATTAACGATTGGTTTATGGAATGCAGGGATCACGCTAAGTGAGAAAGGATTTTATGCTATGGCATTTAGTCTGAGTATGTTTTCGGCCATTGCCGTACAAAAGAATACCCGTGACGCAAAGATGTTCGAGAGCAAAGAGTTGTAACGTAGCGGTTGCCATCCCCGTAGTTAATGCTTAGCATGGCTGCGGGGTTTTTGGGGAGGTTTGAATGTTGAAAGGTTGCGATGTTGGAATGTTGTGCCACAGACATACCTTTGAGAGAGGCTAAAAAAACAAAAACCCCGCTATTGCGGGGTTTTATATTATTCTGCTAATTAGCTCAGCGGAGAGCGAGGGATTCGAACCCCCGGACCTATAACAGTCAACAGTTTTCAAGACTGCCGCATTCGACCACTCTGCCAGCTCTCCGCTGCAAAAGTACAAATCCGAATTAAATCTGCAAACTATGATGTCATCTTTTTTGAAAAATGAGGTTAAAGCGCTAAAACAGAGGGATAAAAAATTAAGATTTCTCTAATTTCTCTTCCGCAGGCTGCGATTTTTTGAAGAGATTGAAGTTTGGGCGGATGATTTTTACGCTTCTTTTGGAGAGATCTACGCTGGCATTGAGCTCAAAACCTATCAATAAAATCAGTGAATTGAGGTATAACCAGATCATGATTACGATCAAGGTACCTATCGAGCCATAGATCTTGTTGTAGGAACTGAAATTATTGATGTAGAAAGAAAATCCCCAAATGGTTAAGAAAGCCAAGATAGTTGCCAGCCAAGAGCCTGCACTAAAAAACTTCCATTTCTTTGCATGTGCCGGGCCGTAGCGATATAGAATAGAAACGGTAATGAAATAAAGCAGCCCCAAAAGTGCCCATCGTGTAAACCGAATGATATAAACCGTGAGACCTCCTTTATAATTGATTTCTTCTTTGAGATAATTTAATACGAGCTCTCCCATCGCCATTGCGGCAATACATATAATTACAGAAAGCACGATGATCAGCGTTAAAATAATCGCTACCAATCTTTGCTTCAACCATGTTCTGGTCTCTACAATTAACGAAGATTTATTAAAAGCTACCATCAAATTGTGTACACCGTTGGTAGAGAAGAATAGCGAAAGTAAAAAACCAATAGACAATAAACTTCCATTTTGGATATTTACGATTTCATTGATTGTAGTTTCAAGCGCATCAAATGCATTATTTGGCAGAACTAGTGCTAATAATGACATCAACTGTTCCTGAAAACCAATTCTTTTCGGAATGTAGGGAATGAGCGTAAACAAGAAAATGATACCAGGGAAAATCGCCAACATAAAGTTATAAGCCAGTGAAGAGGCTTTGTTAACTAAAGTATCTTTGCCAATTTCCTTAAAAAAGAAAGAGGCAACCGTATAAATGGGTAAAGGACTAAAACCAGGCAAAACACAAACTTTTGTCCATTCGATAAAGAGAGAATAGATCTTTAGTTTTAGTAATTGCTTGTGGATCCAAATCATTTTAGGTGAAATATTGACGTACTTGCTTCATGAAATTCTCTGGTGGTGGACAAGGTCTTCTCGTCGTTTTATTAACGAATACCAGCAAAGTCATTCCAGTATTTATCAATTCATTTGCTTCATTATAAATTTCATAATCGACTTTAAGCCTTACTGTTGGTAAGGTATTTACGATAGATTTAATAGTTAAAACCTGGTTATAGTAAGCTGGTTTTAAATATTTTGATTGCAGTTCTAAAATAGGAAGCATTACACCTTCTGTTTCCATTGTGTCGTAGGTCATCCCAGAGCAGGCTTCAAAACATTCTGTTCTTGCTAATTCATAGTATTGTGCGTAATTGCTATGGTGCACAACGCCCATCTGATCTGTTTCGACGTATCTAACCCTAACTTTACTTTCGTATACGAACATCTATTTGAAGATTTTGCGTTTATTTAATGCTTCTCTATATTTTTTTGCATTGATTTCATGTTGAACTACAGTTTCCGCAAAGTTATGGTAGCCAGAAAAATCCTCTTTGGCACACATGTAAATATAGTTATTTACCTCTCTGTTTAATACTGCATCAATTGCATTAATACTAGGCATCATAATAGGTCCTGGTGGCAAACCGGCGTATTTATAAGTGTTGTACTTAGAATTAACAGCTAGAAGCGTATTCGTTACTCTTTTTACGGTAAAATCGTCATTGGCAAAGATCACGGTCGGGTCAGCCTGGAGTAAAATGCCGCGGTTTAACCGATTAAGGTATAAACCGGCAATAGTTGGCATCTCTTTGTCATATAGTGCCTCAGAATCTACAATAGACGCCAAGATGGTTGCCTGAATAGGAGTTAAGTTTAGCTTTGCCGCCTTTGATTTACGTTCACTTGTCCAAAATTTATCATACTGCTGATGCATCTTCTCAAAAAAGTCAAGCGGATTGGTATTCCAGTACAACTCATAAGTATTCGGGATGAACATCGTGTATACGTTTTCCGTATTGAAGCCATATTTTTCAATCAGCGCTGCAGAATCAAGGACCTGCATAAAGGCTGCAGAGTCTGCTTCCATATTTTTAGCAAGGTATGCTGCAAAGTTCTCTTTCTTTCTGATGTTCTGAAATTTCAGTTTTACGGCATCTTGGTTCCCCGCTTTTAGTTTATTGATTATTGTACGGTTGTTCATGCCTTTTTTTACGGCATAACGGCCTGGTTTTAGGGTATTGGCCAAATTCATCTTGCCAGCGGCTTCTTTAAATGAAGCTTCATTATTTAAAATACCGCTTTCGAGTAGATTATGTAAAAAACCATTATAATCAGCACCAGTTCTAACATAAATGTATTTTTGTTCTGCTCTGACATTGGGCGCAAAATAGGTGGTGTATAGTTTCATTCCGTAAAAACCACCCACTAGCAATAGGACAATTAATACTGCCAATATAATTTTAGTGCTTTTCTTTATTTGTTTTTTAGCTGTTGTAGTCATGTTTAAATACTAGTTTCTTGGTTTGTTGGAAAGGGTGACATTAATTGGCGTACCTATCTTGACTTTAATTACCGAATCGGCAACCAAAGGATATTGCATTACAATTACTGCATTTGCAGAATCTGTAATCTGTCCCTCATAGGTAACCTGACCAATGCTCAACATTGCTCCTTTTAACGAAAATTTAGCTTCATCTATTGTTAATCCAACCAAATTTGGCAATTCTACTTCTTCATTACCACGTCCATCACCTAATAAAAGGCTAATTCTTGATCCAGTTGGTAATACTTCTCCACTTCTGATTAATTGTCCGCCAAAATAAGCTTCTAATACTACATCTCTTGCCACGTCTGGTTTATAGGTGGTATCACCCAACTTTAAACGATAACTTTCTAAAATGGCCTGTGCTTCTCTTAAAGACTTAGATTCTATGTCTGGGAACTTTACATTAGGTGCCTGGGCAGTATTGATGGTCAGATAGATTGTCCTGTTATCCTTTACAAAAGTATTGGCATCTGGATCTTGGTCAGTCACAATTCCAGGAGGTTTGTCCATTACATATACGGAATCAATCTGATAGCGAAGCCCGAGATCTTCCAATTTGGTTACAGCTTGTGCCAAAGAGAGCCCTTTTAATTCGGGTACTTCTAGGCCTTCGCCATGTTTTGTGTAAAAACGCAAGCTGAAAAAGGCAATCAATAAAATTCCGATTACCGTGCAAATTGCACCTAAGAGATTATTCCTGAATGATTTAGTCTTAAGGTACTCAATAAATTTGGCCATTGATGATCTTGTATTATAGATGTATAACAGCTCAAATTTAGCTTAAAAAAATATTTTATCTCAATTAAAATCAAATCTGCATGAACTAATTTATATTTTTGAACATAAACTTTTACTAAGGAGATGAAGAAAATTATTGCATTATTAACTGGAGGTATTACAGGTGAATGGGTTGTGTCTGTAAAAAGTGCAGCGACTATAGCCCAAAATCTGGATCCGACTAAATTTGAGGTCTATAAAATAATGCTTACAGAAAATGGATGGTTCTATGAACCTTCAGACTCTGTTAAAATAGCCATTGATAAGAACGATTTTTCTCTCACGATTAACGGAAGGAAGATTAAGTTTGACGGTGTTTTTATTGCAATCCATGGTTCTCCCGGAGAGGATGGAAAATTACAGGGCTACTTCGATATGGTTGGCCTACCATATACCACGTGTGATGCACTAACTTCTGCCATTACCATGAACAAAGGTTACACAAAAGCTATTGTAAGTGGAATTCCTAATTTAAATGTGGCCAAATCAATACAGATTTTCAAACATACTGCTCATGACTTAAATGAGATCAGATCACAGCTAAAACTGCCTTATTTTGTAAAGCCAAATAGCGGTGGCAGCAGTATAGGGATGAGTAAAGTTAAACATGCGAATGATCTTGAAGCGGCCATAGACAAAGCTTTTAAGGAGGATGATCAGATTTTAATAGAAGAGTTTGT
>Ga0247810_10000502_pt1 | contig 40370 bp, 71 predicted proteins | sample UWRJL119311C1_FD_179918 | JGI IMG/M metagenome (GOLD analysis project Ga0247810, IMG submission 179918) | Plant litter microbial communities from Arlington Agricultural Research Station in Wisconsin, United States - UWRJ-L119-311C-1 | ecosystem: Environmental > Terrestrial > Plant litter >...
TGCTGAGTAACATTTACAGATATAGGGTTATTGCCTTGCATTTTAAGAGACACCAACATATAAACAGGAATTGTATCATTACCGTTTTGTGCAAAGGGGTCAACTCTTGACATATAGCCGTTATTAATTACCCATTTAGAATATGTTTGTGCTTTTACCGACCCGCTCAACATCAGAACGGACAGGATGGTTAGGGAGAGGTTACGCATTATGCCCATGATTCAATCGCTTTAACTACCTTATGCGCTTCATGTAAAGAATAGTGATTCCAGAATTGAGGTTCACCGCCAAACATCGGGATTTCAAACAATATAAATCTGCCATTAATTCGCCAAATTTCTGCCTTTCCATAGTCTGCTTCTGGCACTATATACCGTTCTCCGCTTTTAAGTTTTCTTATTTCTTCTAAGGTCTTCTCCATATCAATTTTAAATGCCGCTAACTTGCGGGGTGAAAAAATGCCGCACTATTCACGGCAGTCAACCATTCTATAAGACTACCGGTTTTTGTTCCGTATGGTTGTAGTCAATTAGTTGTAGATACAACTGCGATACGAGTGCGATTCGAACACACATCAAAGGATGATTCCTTTATAGTCTTTGACTAAGTAATTACTCTCAATCTAGTTTCTCCATACAAAGACCTTTGTAGCTACCTCCGTCTTTGCCAAAGCATCTACCAATAATGCTTCCGTATCGTGTAAAATAAGAGGGCGCACTCTCAAACACCCTCTTTAATAAATGCCGTCTTTCCGAGCTGTCAATGGCACTAATTTTCTCCATGCGCCACAACAGTTAAGGATTGCTGCTCCAAACTACCCCTTTTGTTATAGACTTGAGGGCACTCTGTCTATTGGCGAACCAACGATACAAAGTAAACGAATAGGAATGACTTGTGCAAATAAAATGTTAATTTGTTTGTTAAGTTTTTTATTATTAATTTTGTCTTATGAAACACGCTGTTTATACAATTGCATGTCCCGATACTAAAAATGTAGTTTACGTAGGACTATCTCAGAATACAGAAATGAGATTTAGGGCGCACCTTAATACTGATTCTTCCGCATCTCCAAGGTTAGGCAATTGGATAGTGGGGCTAAGATCACAAAACAAGAAACCTATTTTTAGTGTCATATTCGAAACAGAAAACAGAAGAGAAGCATCAGCAAAAGAACTTGAGATGATTGTCTACTACAGCGCGCTAAACCCTGTATTAAATTCATTCGGGAACCCTCAAAGAAAGGTAATTAGAAAGGCTCAAGCTGAATATGAGGAAGCTGTTAAAAAAGCATCGCTTATATTAGCGAAGTCTGTAGCTAAAAAATATTCACTTGACGATAACTTTATTATTAAATTAAAAATAACATAAACATGAATTGGACTAAGACAATGAAGGCTTTAGAGCCAGGTCAGCAAATGATCGCGCCAAAGGATAAGTATGATAGCATCCTTAGTATTTCAAGCAGATTAAAGCGGACTAGCAAAATGCTATTTTCAGTATCGCTATCAACCGGTAACACAGTTGTTACAAAAGTATCTTAAATATAATTGTTTGTTTGTTTGGAAATATCAAAACTATCTATACCTTTACATCATTCAATCAAACAATTAACCAAACACATTAAAAGATGAAAACATTTGAGGACTTAGTATTTAAAACTCATCCGAACGCGCCATTGTTCGATACGCAGGCAGAAATGACTTTTGAAAATGGATACGGTGTATCTGTAATTACAGGGGTTCACGCATACAGTTCAGATGACATGCCTTACGAGTTAGCCGTTTTAGGAAAAGACGGGCATCTTACTTATGATACGCCTATTACCGATGATGTTATAGGACATCTAAATGAAGATCGTGTAAGTTCAATAATGATACAAGTTCAAAACCTTAAATAACCATGAAAACCCTAAACTTAACTCCGGCTCAGATGTACTCAGTTGCATCGATCCCATTTTCAGCATTAGTTATCGGAATTATTGGAATTTTAAATAACGTTGTAATATGAAAAACGCAAAATTACAAAGGGAATTTGATTCTGCCGTAAATGACATGGTAAATCATATAGATGATTTGGAAACGGAAATCGAAACGCTTCAATCTGAAAAAACAGAAATTGAAAACGATCTTGAAAAAGCTACTGATCGAATAGAGGAATTAGAGGAACGTTTATCTAAATACGAATAACCATGTCAGACCTAATCAAATTCCTTCGCCAAAACCCCGACACGGAGTATACGGCAAATGACGTAATTACAGCCTATCAGGGCGATGCAATCGTTGAAACCTACCACAACGCCAACGCGGGTATAGAAGTCGTCTTAGAGCGTACGCATAAAGGCCATACAGGTATCGAATGTGTTAACGAGTTGCACGATGGTAGTTTTGAGAAAGCGTTTGAGTGGATAAAATCTGAGATATGAAGACATACGCAGTTACCGGAGAGCACCACGGATCAATCGTTGAGGCTTACACAAGAAAGAAAGCCATTGAGGCGTTTCAAAAGATTTATAAGGGCGAAAAGATTATATATGTAAAGCTTATCGAACCTGAATTAGTCCAATACATTTAACCGCCATTACTGGCATAAGAAAGAAAAATGAAACTTACACCCGAACAAAAAGAGGCAATAGTATCACGGGCTGAACCGATTGGAGTTTTGATAAACAAAATCGGACTTGCTCACGTAAAGGGAAAAGACCGTAAAAAGAAACTAAATGAATATAAATCTTTCGTTTACAATATATGGGATGAAGGAGGATATATCAAACGTCCAGTTTATAAATTAGGCAACACTTATTATTTTTCAGCATGACCACCACAATAGACACCAAAGCCGCTAAACGATTCCTGGATAACCTGGATACCCACATTAGCGCAACATCAATATTCCCTGCATTGAAACGGGAACTTGAATTGTTACAAGAGATAAGAAACGAGGCGGCTGTCCTTCTTGGGATGGATACGCCGACTAGGATTGAGGAACTTAAAAAACAAATGAATGGAAAAGTTTAAAGGAACAAAAGGCGAGTGGGCTTCACATCAAACAGTTGTAGAAAATATACTGCAAAGTAATTTCACTGTAACAGTCCCAAACAGGTCAACATATGCGCCTATAGCTCAATGTTATTCACTAACAATGAACACAGATGAGGCTAAAGCCAACGCCAAGCTGATCGCTGCCGCACCGGAATTGTTGAAAGCGTTGCAGGAATTGTCTGACCAATTTAAAAAGGAGGGCAATACATGGCGTTCAAGCATGTCATTCCAAAACGCACAAAAAGCCATAAACAAAGCCCTCGTCACACCCACCAACTCAACCGATCCACTCACCCAATCCCGCATCATGAAAGCAACTGAGGGGTTAAATTTAGAAGAAGGAATATGAAATACATGGGTTCTAAAGGCAGGATAGCAAAACACATTTTACCTATAATTTTAAAAGATAGGAAACCAGATCAATGGTATGTAGAGCCATTTGTTGGAGGAGCTAACATTATAGATAAAGTTGATGGCAATAGAATTGGATCTGATGTTAATAGATATCTAATAGCCTTGTTAATTGCAATGCAAAATGGATATTGTCCTCCTTATTTAAGTCGTGAACAAGTATCCTTAATCAAAGAAAATAAACATCTGTATTCCGATGAATTAGTCGGTTGGGCTGGGATAGGTTGTTCATACTCTGGAAAATGGTTCGGGGGTTACGCTGGTTGTATTATAACAAAAGATGGCGGCGAAAGAGATTATATATTTGAAGCTATAAAAAATTGCTTAAATCAAGGTAAGTTACTTAACGGGGTTATTTTTTTAAATAAATCCTATGAATCTATAGATATTCCAGATGGCAGTATTATATACTGCGATCCGCCATATAAAGGCACAGAGGGATACCGGGTGAAATTTAATCATGAGGATTTTTATGATTGGTGTGACATTATGCACAAATATGGGCACAAGGTATTTCTATCTGAATATCAAGCCCCAAAACAATTTAAGTGTATCTGGCAAAAAGAATTAACAAGCTCATTATCAGCTAACGGTAAATCAGGAGGCAGTAAATCAAGTATTGAGAAATTATTCATATATGACCCTAAATAATACTATTATGACCACACAACCAACACAACCACGCAAGGCACTGTCTGTCCAAAGCACAGCATATGAATGCGGTACAAAGGTTAAATGGCCTCTAGGAATGCCAAAGCCTGAGATAATTTATACAGGTGATGCGATGAAAAAGCATTTACTACAAAATTCCCGTAAATTAACGAGAATGAAGTTACTGAAACTATCCAAAGCCGGAGTAATTATTGAAATGGCTTCGAAAAAATTGAAGGAGGGGAGGGGATGAAAAATAGAAAAATATATGCCTATATCCCAGTTATAGGAATAGCATTGGCACTAATATCCGACGGAGTTTTGCCAGAAAATAGATTTCTTTGGGTTTTAACAGCCTTTATTCAAGGGATATCTTTAGTAGGTATTGGATTTATTATATACACATTTATTTTAAAATAAATCTATGAGTAAGTACAATATTTCAAATGATGATAATTATGCAACTCCAAAGGAATTGTATAGTGAGCTTGACAGAGAATTTAAATTTGACTTTGACCCATGTCCTTATTTTGAAGGGGATATAATAGACGAAAATGATGGATTAATGAAAGAATGGGGAAATGTTAATTTTATTAATCCGCCTTATTCTAAGCCATTAAAGGACTTATTTGTAAAGAAAGCTATAGAGCAATCAAAGTTAGGTAAAACCTGCGTTGTTCTTATTCCTGTCGTTACATCTTCAAAACTTTTCCATGATCATATAAAGCCTAATGCAAAAGAGATTAGGTTCTTAAGGGGTCGGGTAAAATTCGAGAAATTAGATCCATTAACAAAAGAATTTAAATCAAGTGGCGCAGGCCGTCACGATTCAATGATTGTTGTATTTAAAGCTAAAAAACATGAGGAAAATAAAATTTAGGCACTTTGACCCAAATGAAATGTCAATGACGAAATTCGAAGACATAAGGTTATTGCCATCGGATAAGAAATTCATGCACATATTTGAACGGGATATTGACGGCGGGGTACTCATGCAATACAGTGAAATTAACGATAAGAATGATACTGAAATTTATGAAGGTGACATTTTAAATGGCGGAGGTTCTATCCTTTATATTGTTTATTTCGAAAATGGGTCTTTCGTAGGAAAGGTAGCGGGGCTATTTAGAGGCAATAAGGTCGAATGGGATGCCGGCTATCATTTAAGAGACTTTGAGATGAGCGGTATATCTGTAATCGGGAATATATACGAAAACTCTAATCTGATTTAAAGATGGTAACATTAGGAGTAATTATGTTCATCTTATTAACAATTAATTTCGTAAAGGAAGTAAGAACCGTTAGAAGATACCCAATGTATATCCCAGGTTTCTTTTCAATATTTTACGGTATTTTTTTGTTAGTTATGGTAGTACTTATTTTCATTGAATATTTGCCTTAACCCCCTAAAAGTTTGGAAGTTTCGTAAACTTTCGGTATCTTAGTATTAAGATATTAAAAGTGATTACAAGGTGGTAGTAGACGCCTTATTAATTAAACTTTAACCGGCCTTGTGCCCTGGATTGGCTACTACCATGAAGGGGAACAAGGCTTTTTTATTTAAAAACCATGCTAAGAAAAGCAACCAGACAGAAAGCAAAAATACGTTTAGGCTTGTCTGCACCATCGGGAGGTGGAAAAACTTACAGCGCACTTTTGATCGCAAAAGGCCTGGCAAAAGGTGACTTATCTAAAGTCGTTATTATTGATACCGAAAACGGATCTGCTGATCTATACGCCAATCTTGGTGGGTATTCAGTTTATCCATTAGAAGCACCTTATTCGCCTGAGAAATACATTAAGGCAATTAAAGAATGCGAGGATGCTGAAATGGAGGTTATTATCATTGATAGTATTACCCATGAGTGGAACGGTAAAGGCGGTATTTTAGAAACTCATTCTGCTATGACCGGAAACAGCTTCACAAATTGGGCGACACTTACACCGAGACATCAATCATTTATTGATGCTATCTTAAAAAGTAAGTGCCATGTAATTACTACGGTCCGAAGGAAGCAGGATTATGAAATGAGCAAAGACAGTAATGGCAAAACTACTGTTCAAAAAGTAGGATTGAAGGAAGAAACCAGAGAGGGGTTTGAATACGAATTGACCGCAAATCTTGAATTGGACCTTAAACATAATTGCAATGCTTTGAAAGATCGTACAGGATTATTCATGGATAAGCCTCATTTTACACCTACTGAAGAAACGGGTAAAATGATACTTGATTGGTGTGAAAGCGGAATTGAGCCAATCAAAAGAGACCCGAAAAAGGAATTGAACGCTGCTAAGGACCTTATTGAATTGCAGGCTGTTTATCTGTCATTATCTGAAGAAGAAAAGAAAACGCACTTGGAATTAAAGGATAAATTGAAAGCGAAATTAACACCAAAAACCGATGGAAAATAAATCTATTTATCATATTCAGTCGGATCATTTACAATTAATGCAGGAGATTGAGAACAATGAAGGTGAAATAACACCGGAGATTGATCAGCGCTTAGGACTTACTAAAGAGCAGTTTGAGGAAAAGGCTGTTAGCTACGGGTATCTCATGAAGTCAATTAATGATGAAAGTGTGATTTTAAAGTCAGAGATTGAACGGCTTACGGGCATATTAAAAGCAAAAGAATCCTTAGAGGCTCAGTTAAAATCAAGAGTTGTAGAGGCCATGATTACTATGGGGCTTGAAAAAGTATCTCATAATAATTTAACCCTGTCATTAAGGAAGTCTGAACAATTGATTATCCAGGATGATGCAAAGATACCAAATAAGTACCTCAGCAAAAAACTCACAATCACTCCTGACAAAACCGCTTTGAAAACTGATATAAAAGCAGGTAAAAAGATTAAAGGTATATCGGTAATTACTAAACAGAATTTACAAATCAAATAACAAATAAATAACAAATTATGTCACAATTACTAGGCGGCAGCCTTTGTCTATCAGACATCAATGCAAACGCAAAATTAGGTCATTCAGCTTTTTCTAAAGCTGCTAATGGCAAAATCTATTTCAACATTAACATTTGGCTTAATGATGAAAAAGATAAGTATGGTAATACTGTTTCGGTTCAACTTAATTCTAAAAAGGAATTGAGAGAGCAGGAAGGTAAAATTTATATAGGTAACGCAAAACCTGTAGAAGCTGCAACACCCGAGCCTTTGCCAGCAGGAGACGCGGATATTCCTTCGGACGATGAGATCCCATTTTAAAATTGAGGTATTTATCTAAACAGGATAAAGAAAGTATGGTCATGGATTATAACAATAATCCTGACCTTACTTTAAAAAATATCGGGGATAAGTATAATATTACTCCCGCTGGAGTTTCTTATCATTTAACAAAAACTCTTATACATAAAAGGAATAGTTTTAAGCCTGAAAAGAAACTTATAAATGAAAAACATTGTACAAAAAAGGATTGTGCCTATTGCAACCGAATATCTGGAGGCAACAAAGAGATACTTTTTAAGTCCCTCGGAGTAAAATACAAAGAAGAAGAACTTATAACAATTACTTTAAAATCAAAAATATGAGCACTATAAATTTCAGAGCATATAAGGGATACCCAATGCTTCAAATCATAGATAATAAGAACAGGAATATTCAATTTGTTAACACGGCAAAACCGGAGGTAGGCGATCTTATGGAAATGTTTACCGCCAATCCAGATAAAGATTCTCCGGCACTTGTGAGGACTGAAAAAATAACTGAGATCATCGAATCAAGACCGCCAAAAGGAAACCACAAAGATAAAAAAGCAGTATGGCACAGCGTAAAATACTGACCATATCGCATACTAAATATAGGGATTGCACAGGGCAGGAATTTATTATGCATATCAACGGAGATAGCCATAAAGGAGTTTATACAAATCGTCTTGGCAAGCCTGACTTTACCACCAATGCTGAGCAGGTCAGAAAGCAATTATTTTTAGAAAGGTGGGTTGAGCTATGAATTTCAACAGACAATTCCGAATAGTTCTGCAACCTTATGATCCTGAAAAACATGGTAAACGGAGGTTTGCAGTCGGTGCGTACTCGCTTCATAAATATGTTGGTCAGGATAACGCAAATAAAGCCCTACAGCGTGCGATATGTTCAAAGACGGATAAGTATACCGTAAAGCTGAGATCGTTCGGCACAATCGAATTTTACTCAAAATAACTTTTTATGAATCCTCACCTAAGACACAGAATAATTCTAGCCATATTTTTAAAACGTCCCCTTTCTGCTTTCAAGATCGAGGACATTTGTACAGCCATTAAAGAATATTTCGGATGAATTTCAATTTAAGAGAATATCAGGATAAATTTGAAAAGGGCTTGGGAATCTCCATTGTTAAGAATAAACATATTATTGGTCAATCTCCTGGAGGCACCGGAAAAACAAAAACGTTCGTTTCAATAGCTGTTAAAGCAAGCGCAAAGTCAAGAGCTGTTTTTATTGTTACTGACAGGAAGAAAGTATATGACCAGAATCTTGCTGAAGCTGATGGTAGTATAGGAATTAATCCTGATACTCCGCAGAATTTACCAATATTTAGTGGCAAGATTTACGTTTGCATGGCCCAAACATTAAAGAATCGCCCTTTAATCATTGAGCAGATAAATACATTAAAAATACCTCCTTTATTCATTATTGACGAAGCACATTCCGGCACTTTTAACACCTTGTTGGATGCCATAGAAAATAGAATAACAATCGGGTTTACAGCCACGCCAAATTATAGAGAGGCTAAACATCTTCCAATTTACTATAAAGACATTGTAATAACAGAGCAAATTGATTGGTTTATCCAGCATCCAGAAAAATACCTTTGCACGTATCAGCATATTGAACGAATCAAGGAAGGTATGCTGGACGCTCTTGTTAAGAAAGGAATAGAGTTTACCGAGGCTAGTCAAGACGAATGGTTTTCAAAACAATCTTTGTTCGCAGGGTTAGAACAAGATGTTATAAATGCCACCTTTAAAAAGGCTATGGTTTTCTGCTCGTCAATTAATCATGCTGAGAAAACATATAAGATGTTACAAGCGTCGGGGATTAAATGCGCAATCGGACACTCCCTGCGAACGGATGAAAGCGCACAGCTATCTTCTTTCCGTAATATGGAATCCGACATTAACGTATTAGTTTCTGTTTCATCTTACACTACCGGATTTGATTTTCCCGAGGTTGATCATCTGTTTCTTTTCAGAGCGTTCGGATCTATGTCTTTATATCTCCAAACATTGTTCAGGGGCAATAGACCAATACCAAACGTTAAAGATAAATTCACTGTTTACGACTACGGACAGAACGCATCAAGGCATGGCCTTTATTGGTTTGATCGTGACTGGCAAAATTTGTGGAACTCCATACCGAAAAGAAAACCATCTGATGCAATAGGGACTTATCAAACTAAACATTGTAGCTATTGCGACAGTATTATATCTTTAATGGCTCGTGTATGTGAATATTGCACCAAAGAACAACCGGAAAATGAAAGAGAACTTGCTGAAGGAATTAAGCATGATATTACTGCACGTTACAATAATCTGATCGGTAAAAGGATTGGCGAACTATCCATTGAAGAACTAGCATTGTACGCTAAGTTGAAAAACAAAGTACATTTTGCCCTAAGAGTAGTTAAATCCAAGAGGCAGCAAGAAATTGAAGTATATAAATGGTCTGTAAAACCTCCAGATAAAATTGAAGACCCTTTGCGGGGTAAATCTTGCCTTAAAGAATTTGCCTCATGCATGGGATATAAAACCGGATGGCATTTTACGCAGGAACAATTATTATTACAAAAAGCAGAACAAATATTTTATGCAAACGTCAAACTCGTATAGTCACGATAGAATACAGCAGGAAGTTTTTAACTATGCCTGGAATAAATACCCTGAAACTCGCATGTGCATGTGGCATACTCCTAATGAATATACCCCTCATGCTAAAGAAAGTCAGGCAGAAACATTAAAAAGGCTTTCAGAACGTAAAAGAATAGGAGTTGTAAAAGGCGTGTTGGACCTTGCATTCTATTGGAAAAATATTCTTTATATTCTTGATGTGAAAATAGGAAATGATACCCTGTCTGAAGCACAATTATTATTCATTGAATGTATTTCCAAACAAGGCGGTGTTTTTTACGAAATCAATAGTGTTGATCATGGTAAAAATATTATTGATGAAATAATGAGTAATTAATTTAATTTTAGTTAAATTAGCTGAGTGGAAAAACTAAAAGAAAAGATAAAGGAATCAGGATTAAAGCAAAATTTTATTGCTGATAAGTGTGGCGTAGGTCATGCCCATTTTTCTATGATGCTTAACGGTACGGCAACCATGCCAGAATCAGTAAGAAACAAAATAAATGAGTTACTTGAAAAAGTTTCCATTTGATTTTTTGGCTATTTATTTTTAACAAATGTTAAATATGTGGATTAAATTTAAATCTTGGTTACACCTGCAAACGTGTCCTCATAAAGTCTGTGTAACTTTAAAAGTTGATTTTCAAGAAATATATGCATTAAAGAAATGCGTATGCTGCGAGAAAAAAATATATGAGGATATAGAATAATGGATGTAACCATATTAAATATCGACCCTTCCGTTGTACCCGATACAGTCGTAAAACTGTCCTCTTTACAGGAAAAGTTAAACCATTCGATTGTAACAGCAACGGAGCATATCGAAAAACCTCCTATTTGTTTTGAGATTAAAGAGGGTGAACTTTCCAGCGAGATAGGGACACTTGGGAATCTATCTCTTTGGATAGGTAAAGCAAAGCAAGGGAAGACATTTGCTATCAGCATGGCTTTGGCAGCCGCCGAAACTTGCGATTGGCTACAGGATAAAATAAAGATTAGTTTGCCGGCAGATCAGAAAACAGTCCTGCATTTTGACACCGAGCAAAGTCGTTATCATGTTCAGAGGGTGGTTAAAAGGATCGCAAAACTTGCAGACTTAGCAGAGCCGATGAATATGACAGCATTCGGATTACGTAAATACTCACCGTCGGATCGACTTGAAATGATAGAGTACGCTATTTATAATACTGAAAACGTTGGTTTCGTTGTTATTGACGGAATAAGGGATCTTATAACATCTATTAACGATGAAGAACAGTCCTCTATGATTGTAAGCAAGCTAATGAAATGGTCAGAGGAATTAAATATACACATCGCAGTAGTTCTTCATACTAATAAAGCAGATAACAACGCCAGGGGACACGTAGGCACAGAGCTTACAAATAAGTCTGAGAGCGTTATTTCTATCGGGAAGGATGAGCAGGATGATATGATGATCGTTAAAGCTGAATATTGCAGGAATAGGGCATTTGAAGATTTTGGATTTACCATAGATGAATTTGGGATACCTCAAATTTCGGAAAGTAAAATATCTGGTAAAAAAGAAGGCAAAAAAGCACTTACTCCGGTCGATATACAACCGTCTATTCACGATGAAATACTAGACGCTATTTTCAAGATAGAGCCAAAAATTACCTATAAAATGCTTCAAAGTCAAGTTAAGGACTACTTTATGAGACTTGGTATAAAATTCGGTGATAATAAAGCCGTTGAATTTATAACTTATTACATTAATAATGAGTTAATTACAAAGGTTGAAGGACAAAGCAAATACCCGTTTTATACCAAGCACTTTAAATCACTTTAAAGTACTTTAATTAAAGCGGTTAGATGTATCACTTTAATCACTTTAATGCCCCTATATATAAGGGGCAATTAAAGTAGTTAAACAGGCCAAAAACGCACTTTATGAAAAAATCAGTTTTAGACACAGAGGTTTCGTATTACAAAAGCTATTTCGACCCTCATCCGGTTACGATAAATATTGAATCTTTTGTGCATTCCAGAAAGTTCAAAGAATCAATTGATGTGATCCGATTGTTGGAAACAAAGGACGAACGGGATAAAGAAAAGGCAAAGCTCCCAGCCATTACACCAAGCGGAGTTTTCACATATCGTAATGAGTCAGGATTAGTTAAACATTCTGGCCTTATTCAATTTGATATTGATTACAAAGGGAATGAACATATTGATGGATTTGAGCATCTACCGAAAGAGATTGGTAATTTACCATATATAGCCTACTGCGGTTTTTCTGCATCCGGTACGGGACTTTGGGGATTAATACCTATTGCATATCCCGATAAACACAAATTGCATTTAAAAGCCCTGATTGATATTTTCAAATATTATGGCATTCGATGTGACACGGCCCCAGCTAATGTGGCATCGCTCAGAGGTTACAGCTATGACGACAACGCTTATATTAATCCTTATGCTGAAAAATTTACCTACGTTCATAAACCGCAAGAAATACCAGTCAGTATAAATAATAATTATGAATCTACAACTGAAGAACGTTTCGCCAGGGCCATAAAGAAAACTCAGGAGAAAGAGGTATTTGTAGATGGCGCAAAACATTGTTTCCTCGTTAAGCTGGCAGGATATTGTAATGCTGTTGGAATTGACTTTGAAACATGTGTAAATTTAGTAGAGCAAAATTTCAGAGGATTAGCCGGATCAGGAATAGATCTTGAAAAGCCAATCAACAACGTTTATAAATCATATAAAACACAGTACGCAGAGTACGCAGGAAAATAACATGAAAATCCACGAACAGATAAAAGAGGCTAGGAAGGCGGCGGGGCTAAACCAAACTCAGGCAGCACAAAAGACCGGATGCACTCAGGCATACCTGTCAAAGATAGAAGCGGGATTGAAAGTACCTACAGTTGGCGTACTACGTAAATTCTGCCAGGCTTATGACTGTGAAATAATTATTTCAAAATAAATTTGGTATTGTTATGACTGGTAGTTATATTTGAATATGAAAGAACCACGAAAAGGCGATACAATTGTAGTTTGGTTTTCCTGCGGTGCTGCCAGTGCTGTAGCTGCAAAAAAGACTATAGAATTGTTTGGTAGCATCTGCACGATAAGATTGGTAAATAACCCAGTCAAAGAAGAACATCCAGACAATTTACGTTTTCTTTCAGATGTTGAAAGGTGGCTGGGTATAAAAGTTGAGACGGCTTTAAACAGTAAATACAAAAACGCATCAGCAGTAGAGGTGTGGGAGGATCGTAATTACATGAGCGGCACAAAAGGGGCACCATGCACAACGGAACTAAAAAAGAAAGCCCGTTATGAATGGGAGATTAAGAATAGAGCAGATTGGCATGTTTTAGGCTTCACAAGCGAAGAAAAACACAGATACGATAAGTTTATACTACGAGAACGTCCCAACACAATACACGTACTTAAAAGCACATCAAAAGCAGAATGTTTCGAGTTAATAAACATGGCTGGAATAGAACTTCCAGAAATATATAAAATGGGTTATCCAAACGCTAATTGTATTGGGTGTGTAAAAGCAACTTCTGTTACCTATTGGAATCATGTTAGAAAAATGCATCCAGCGATATTTAAAGAACGGGCAGAGCAAAGCAGAGAGATCGGGTGTAGATTGACTAGGCACAAAGGCAAACGCTTGTTTCTTGATGAATTGCCAGAGGATGCTAAAGGACATTCAATGAAAAATATGCAGACTGAGTGCGGGATATTCTGTTTTAAAGACTAACCCACGCAACGCTTAATTTGAAAGAGAGGATATGAAAACCGGAGTAACTATTTTGAGAGACGAATTAGAATCTGAAAGAGGGTTTAAATTTACAGATACCGAATGGTTGGAGTATATGGATAATTCTATAACGATTGCGACATTCAAGGCTATGGAAAAGTATGCAGACCATAAAAGCCGAATCCAGATCGAGAAGGATAGGCGCATGGTAGCGGATAATACAGCAGAATATGCAAGAAACTATCTTGACCCATGCCCCTTAAAATATCATATCAAGAATTTACCAATAACCATAATCTAACCCCATGACCAAAGAACTGAAAGCGCAGGAGCTTGACCACCCCGAAATTGAACTTAACGAATCTATGTTATGCGTTAATTGCGGCGAGCCTCATTATTTACAAATTGATGATGCCGGATCGGATAGAGAAGTTGAAAGGCTTTGCGATAAGTGTTTTAACCGGCTCAGAACTAACATTTAACCCACAACAGCCATGAAACAAATTGAAACAGAGGAAGGGAAGAGGCCACCATTAACCCAATCAGAAATGGATTCCAGAATAAAGGAATTGCCATACTATATGTCATGGGAAAACTCCGCTGGGTTTAATGACAGTATTCGTGAAACAGGTGAAATTGATTATTCTGGATTAACCGACCCGCAAAAGTTATTTCTGTATGTATATGCTTGGAATTGTAGAGGAATATGCCCTCGTAAAAAAGGCATATCAAAGCTTTTTGGCTGGACTAATTATAAAATTCAGAAAACCTACAGGCAAACAGACTTTCTAAGTATAACAGGAACGTTTAGCGAAGATACCGGACTAATCACCGGAAGCGGATATATCGTTGATCACAGTTCAATTATAATAAGGTATTAAGGCACACCACCAAAACAAATAAATGATATGGAAAACCCTCTAAAACTTAGATACTACGTGTTCGTTGAAACTCCCGACTTAATCGGTGGCAGGTATTCTGGATATTGGGATTTAATACCCAAAAGAAGATATGACCAGATCAAGAGTAAAGGTTTAAGGCGAACCAAAGTAGAATCAGTAACCACCCCCTAACAAACTAACAGGAGAGATAATGAAAAAAGAATTAAAACTTGAGGACGTCAATCCAGAAATTAGAAAATTGGCGGTAAAATGGGGAGAATCATACAACATCGGCATGATTGAAACTATGCAATTGGGTATGCAGATTCAATATGTATTTAACTTATTAAATAAAGATAATGGAGAAGAAAATAATTGATTGGCTTAAAGAACTGCCAATTGAAGCTAAGGACAAAGTTAATAATTACATAAAAAACCATCCACTTCCAATTGACGAATCGTTAGACTTACTAAATGAAATTGAGGATTCATTTGAGAGCGCAGTTTTTAGGTGTCTGCCAGACCCGACAAATGAGCCATTTGAGTATTGGTATAATACGATACATAAAACAGGTTTAACCCTAATTGAAGTTCCCAAAGAAAGTGTATCACATCATGTTTACATGGGATACTTGCAATTCAAAGTATGGAATCCTAAGTGTACTGTTCCTATTTCTGAAATGGTAAGTGGTGAGGCTATTAGAGCAGCATTAGATAAGATCGAAAATGTTCCAGAATATTTAGATGGAACTCCAATAAAAATGCCGGGCGGAAATTGGTCTATAGGTGATAAAATAAATCATCTTGATAAGTGCTGGTTAATACTTAATCCAATTTTATTGCCATGAAAACACAACTAGACAAAAACGGCTGTATCTCAATCAACGGGGATAACGAACCCATGATGAGAATAATGCAACATTCTTCAGGTTTAAGAAAACAAGAGGAGTTAGAACTATTTAAAGACTGCCCCGAAGCGATCCCATTTGCTATGCTTAACGAAGAACAGGCAAAAAGAAATCATAGCCAAACATTGAAGCGATTAAACGAGAGAGGTGGCTTAGGTGTTGCGGAAGCATTAGATATAATTAAAAAGCAACGCTGGTCAACAACAAAGGAATCAAGGCAAGCCGTAGAAGAACTCATTAAGTTATATAACGATTTTCAAAAGTCTAAAACGGAACTACCTATTACACCCCACCTCACAGACGAATTTTCAATGAATGAGTTTCCGGTAGAACAGAAACCATACTATGCCGATATGCTGGACTTGGTTAATCATAACAATAACATGCTTCGGGTAATGTTTGACCCTGATTGGATGCTACATTTTTCCATACACGAAAGTCCGGATAAAAACGGTGTGTCAATATATATTTCAAAGGAACAGGCTAGAAAGCTTCAATCTTTACTTAATCGTCATTTAACACCGAATAATTAAAGGAAAATGAAAAAGACAAATGAAAAAGTAGACTTAGCAGTATTTGAAGATTGGCGAAAACGTGCTGGTTTAACCCCCAAAGTTTTGCGTTAAATATTAAAATGGTATATTTGCTTTATTTTGCTTTATAAAATGACCGATCTTAAAGAGAGATATTGCGAAGAGTACCTGATAGATTTAAGTATCGTTAACGCTGCTAAACGCGCTGGTGTTCAGGGAGATAACCCAAACATTGTAGGGTGGCAATTTATGCAAGATCCAGAAGTTCAGGACAGAATCGAAGAGTTAAAGAGAATAAGAAGCGAACGCACCGGAATAACTGCCGATAAGGTACTTAGGGAAGTAGCCAGGATTTCTTTCTCAGACATAAGGGAATACTACAACGAGGACGGCACCCTAAAAAATATAACGGACTTATCAGACGATGCCGCCGCCGCTCTTTCAGCTATAAAAACTGAAGAACTATTCGAAATGGATGGGCGAAAAAAAGTATTTACAGGTTACTCAAAGGAAATTAAAACTTATGATAAACCTGCAAGTCTGGAAAAACTAATGAAACATTTAGGATTGTATAACAAAGACAACGAGCAGTCCCGTCCGGTTTTACCTAAAACAATGGCAGTAACAATCGTACCGCCAACGCCTGAAGATGAATAATGGAGGCCACCATAGTATTCGAATGGAATTGGAATGCCATACATGCGCTTAATCCTGACGGAACACGTAAATATCGTTACATAATTAACGAAGGATCTTCCCGATCCTCCAAAACTTATTCCCTCATTGATTGCGTAGACCTTTACGCAAGAGAGAATGAAGATAAACGTATAACAGTCTGGCGTGATACAAAAACGGACTGCAAGAAAACCGTCCTAAACGACACGTTAAAGCACCTAAAGAAAACCAAAAGGTATAAGATTGATCAAGATTTCAATAAAACGGAATCTATTTTCACGTATGATAGCGGCAGCACTTTTGAAATTCATGGTACAGACGATGAAGAGACTGTACACGGACTTACTCAGGATGCAAGCTGGTTCAATGAGCCGTACAAAATATCAAAAGACACCTTCGACCAGGTAGATCAGCGTACAGCCGATTTCATTTTTTTAGACTGGAATCCAAAGAAGGCGCACTTCATTGACGATCTGAAAAAGGACGCGCGAACCATTGTTATTAAGTCAACTTTCAAGCATAACCCTTTCTGCCCTCCAGAACAAAAAGCAAAGATACTATCATACCAGCCGGTTAGCCGTTGCGAGATTGTAGAATTTAAATTGCTTACTGAAAATGAAGCGCGTATTTATGATCTCGAAAAGAATCTATCCGGATTTACCACTAAGCAAATTAAAGAGCTTTCAAGGTGTATCGAGAATGAGCGTAAAAACTCAGCATCTGATTACAAATGGTCTGTTTATGGATTAGGAGAAAAAGCAGAAAGGCCGAATCGTATTTTTAAATGGCAATCAATTACCGATGCTGCCTACCGCGCGATTGATAGTATCGTTTACTATGGTGTTGACTGGGGGGCGGTTGATCCGTGGGGTATTGTGGAAGCTAAGTATTACGATGGTTCGCTATATCTGCGTGAAATAAATTATTTATCTGAAAATAAGATCCGTGAAAAACTTACTCCAACCGAATTGCAACAGATATCCGAAAATGATGAAGGGTTTGTTTCGTGGTACTTTGATAAATTTGGAATAAGTAAGCAGGCAACCATTGTTTGTGATACTAACCGTCCAGGCAAAACGGCTGCTTTACGAAGGATAGGTTATACCCGCGCAACTCCTGCCAGTAATAAATCAATTCTTGATGGTATAGACGTTCTTAATGACATAAAAGTTTATTTCACCGAATCAAGCGAAAATTTAGATTATGAGCAAGAAAATTACAGCCGAAAGGTTGACCGTTACGGGATTGTCTTAGATGATCCAGAGGATACCGATAATCACTTAATTGACCCAACCCGTTATATCGCGTTACTACTTCAAAGGTTAGGGATAATTAAAAAAATGTAATAAACTGAAAAATATTTTATATTTGTTACGATGATTTGGAAAGCCAAGTACACAGAGACTACACCAGAAGCGGGAACAAACCGAATGAAACGGGTATTTTCATGGCTACCAGCCTACGTAAACGGCGATATGGTTTGGTTAAAAACCTATGAAGTGTTGCAGGTTTTCGTAATTACACAGATAAAAACAATTATTGACGGTAAGGAAATGATATTTCAATATGGCGAATGGTTAAACGTTTCTAAACGTATTATATGAATTTATCAATATCGCCGCAAGGATGGGGTAATGTGGTTGTAGCTGATAACGGCTTAATGATGCCAGGCGAATCATATCGTAATTTCTTTACCTATCAAGGCGAAACAGTATTCTTCGGATTAGGCTGCGAAGATGAATTTTTGAGAGCCTACCGAAATTGTCCTCCGTTAAAATCAATCATTGCAAAACGTGCCAAAGCATTTAACAACGGATTTATTGAAGTATTGAATACCAATACCGATAACACCGCTAAAGGATCGCTGGCAAAGCTGATTAACGAGAAGTTAAAACAACCAAATTTCCTACAGTCTGGCAGACAGTTCTTTGCTCAGCAAAATATTTACATTGACATTTTCGGATACTGCCCTTATATAATCATTCGTCCGGTAGGGATGCCGAATGAAATTTCTTCCATCTGGAATATCCCGCCGTACTTGTTTGATTTAGATTATACCGGCAATTGGTTGATGCAAAAGAAACTAATTAACGTTTACTCTAGATTTTACATTAACTGGGCTGGCGTTAAAACCGAATTAGATCATGAATCAGTTAAATTCATCTTTGATGATGGCATTGGCACAGAGGTAGACACTAATTTAACTATTCCGGATAGCCGGTTAGTAAGTTTAGAATATCCTGTTAGTAATATCATAGCTGCCTATAAGTCGCGTAATACGCTGATCACTAAGCGCGGTGCAATTGGTATTCTGTCCAATGATGCGAAAGATACGGTAGGCCATATTCCTATGCCTGAAGGCGAAAAGGATAAGGTTCAAAACGATTTTAAACGTTATGGTATTACTGGTCAACCGTGGCAAGTTATCATAACAGATGCCTCTTTGAAATGGCAACAAATGGGGTTTGCCACTAAAGACCTATTGTTATTTGAAGAAATCGAAGATGATACCATGCAACTTTGTGATGCTTACGGTTATCCATACCGGCTAATGGCTTCACAAAAAAGCAACTCACTTGGTGGATCAGATGTTGAATACTTCAAAAAAGCTTTCTATGTTGATACGATCATACCAGAATCAAAGTCAAGGGTTGAGCAATTCAGCAAAGGACTTATTCCGGAGAGCGAGAAGCTAGAAATAACCGTCAACTACGATCATGTAGATGTTTTACAGGCTGAAAGCAAGACCAAAGCAGAGGCAAGAATAGCGATAAATACCGCGTGTCAATTGGAATATGATGCCGGAATATTAACTAAAAATCAATGGCTTGAAAAGTTGGGAGAAAATACGCTAACTTTACCAGGGTTTGACGACTATAAGAAACAAGATGAAGGAACTACACAGCAAGATTAAAGACCTAAAGTTAAGGGCTGCGCCTGTTACGCTTTCAGGATCTTATATTTCAGAGACAGGCGAGTTAATCGACCTTAAAATTACTGCAACCGAAGAAGATAGAACCGTCAAAGGTTATCTTGCCGTTTGGGGAGTTAAGGATGATCGCGGAACAGTAGCAATTAAAGGATGCTTCGCTAAATCCATACAAGAACGTGGGCCAGGCAGTAACTCAAAATACAAGATCGTTTTCCTTTGGCAACATAAGCAAGACGAACCTATAGGCCAGTTTACCGAATTGGTAGAAGATGATTACGGGCTGCGATTCACTGCTATTCTTGATGAAGTGCCAACAGCAGACAGGGCTTTAAAGCAAATCAGATCGGGTACAATAAATCAATTCTCTTACGGATTTACTTACGTTTGGGATAAGATGGAGTTTGACGAAGATATGGACGCTATCTTAATGTTTGAAGCTGGCTTATGGGAAGGATCAGCAGTAACAATCGGATCATGCGTTGAAACTTACGCAATTCGATCTAAAGAACAATATGCTGAACAGGCAGACTTATTGAACGATGAAACCGAGGACTTTATAAAGTCTATTCCGCGTTCTCGTCAACTTGAATTACGACAATTATTTGCAAAACATATTTCACTCAATGAAAACAAGCCGTTAGAGCTAAGGCAAAAAACACTTGACCAAATTGAGCCGAATGAGTCACTGGTAGAAATTGGTGAATATAAATTAGATTTAACCAAATTTTAAAAGATGAAATTTACACCATTCAAAACAGATGGCTTAGAGGGCGATAATCTTGCGCTCGTTAAAAAGCTTAATGAGAGGTTCGCAGATTTACCGGAAACTCCGGATATGCTGCTTGAGCTTCGTAATGCTGGGCTTGTCGATAAAGACAACAAAGGCACAGAAAAATTAACCCTTTTGCAGGAGCTTTTAGGAGACGATGACAAAGGTATTCGTTCAATGCTGAAAATCCAGGGTGAAGCCTTAGCCGCTTTACAGGAAACTTCAAACAATGCACCAAAAGATTTATCTGTACGTGCGCAGTTTGAAGCATGGCAGGAAGAAAACAAGGACGCGCTTGATAAAATCAAGAATGGTATTGCAGGCGAATTAAAGCCATTGCATATTCGTGCTGCTGCAACTATGACCATTGCCGCTAATGCTGCTGCTCCCGTTCCATATTATGCTGCTATGGGTGCGCCTTTTATCGACCTTGTACGTAACAAGCCTACTTTCTGGGATCGTTTGCGTAAAGGCCGTACACGTTTACCTGCGTTTCCGTGGATCAACAAAAAGAATAAGCAAGGTAATGCCGAGTTCATTGGTGAAGGTGTTTTAAAACCACTTGCATCATTCGAATTAATTTCTGAAATCTCAACTCCTAAAAAAGTTGCTGAAAGAATGAAAGCATCTACCGAATTGTTGTATGATGTTGACGGAATGGAAACATTGATCGTTAACGAACTTCAATATGAGGTTGACATGGCTTCTAACGCTGCTGTATTGACTGGCGTTGCTTCGTCTACTTCACCGGCCGGAGTTACAACTATTGCGGCACCTTACACGCTGGTAGGTGTTGAAACTACGAACCCGAACGATGCAGATGCAGTACGCGCAGCAATCGCACAATTGAAAGTTTTAAACTTTGATCGTGACATTGTTGCATTCGTTAATCCGGTTGATGCCGCTAATATGGATCTAACTAAAGCGAATGATTCAGGCGTTTATATGTTACCTCCATTTACTACTTCAGATGGTCGCGTGATCGCTGGCGTACCGGTAATTGAAGATAACAATATCGCTGCCGGTTACTTGCTTATTGGAGATATGAGCAAATACCAAATCATGATGTACCAGGATTTCTTCGTTGCATGGGGTTGGGAAAATGATGACTTTAGCAAGAATCTTGTTACGGTTATCGGTGAAAGACGTTTCCACCAATGGAGTTCTTCAAACTGGGCTGGTGCGTTTATTTACGATACATTCGCTAACATTAAAACAGCTATTTTAGCAGCATAAGAACATGGCAGAAAAAAAAGAAAAAGAGGGTACTCAAGAAGAAATAGTACAGGTTACCCCCGAAGCAGCAGTAATTGATATTACTGTCCGTGAAAGCGGAATTGCTACTGGCAATTCACCATACCATAAAGAAGGTGATAAGGTATCGGGTTCACCGCAATTAATCGCTAAGATGAAAGCTAATAACTGGATTAAGTAATGAAAAGACTTGTATTAATGGCATTCTTGTGCCTGAGCGTCGTACTAGGTGCGAACGCTCAAACGAGTATCGTTCAATCATTGCTGTCTGATGCCCCTTCCGGTAAAAAGGTTCTTGACACGATCACCAACGCGGGTACTGTTACCATGACTTCAGCAATTGTAAAAGCTGCGCCAAATAGTTCAACTATTAGCGTTTCTTATACTAAGTTGACAGGAACGGTTGCGGGTGTTGCTACCTTACAGGGGAGTAATAACCTGACTAAGTGGTATACTGCTTCATCTACTACATACACGATTACAGATGTAGCTGATCAGGGTACAAGCTGGGTATTGACAGGCAAACCCTGGCTATACTTTAGGGTTAACACGGTCGGGAGTGGTACAAGCACGTACACGGTAAACAATGGATTAGTCATGACTGTCAATCCGTAATAATGCCTCTAATCAATTCAACCGTATTCATTGGTGAAATATCCATTGCTAACCGAGATCAGCCGGCGGTGCAATCGGCTATTGCTATTTTTATAGCGAAATATGAGCCGAAGTTCCTCAAACAGTTGATGGGTGAAACAATGTATGCTGATTATCTTTTAGGTATTGACGAAGACCCGATTCCCGAAAAGTGGATTGTTTTACAAGACCTATGCAAGCCCGCACTAGCTTCTTACGTGTACTATTGGTACATACGTGATCAAGTTAGCCAAACGGTAGGCATGGGACAAGTAAAACCCGCCGGAGAGAACGGAACTATTGTAACGCCTGCTTATAAGATGGTCAGAGCATGGAATGAAATGGTTGATGAAGTGCATGAAATTGCAAGGTATATCCACAATCACCCCGAAGATTACGGCACGTATTACGCGTACTGGAATTACTGGGGATGGTGGGGCAATACTTACTATTGCAGATACAGGGCAGAGATATTTTACCCTATTAATACCATGAACATATGACACCTGTATTTGTAGCTGATATTATGCGGGATCTGGTTAGTAGAGTTTCGGCTAAGCTAACGGCAAAGTTAACCGCATTTGACCCTATGATTACAGGTGTTCATTTTGATCACGGCCACCCGATAGAGATAATTGAGACGCTGAAACAAAAGGATGCAAGCGGGACTAATTTAGTCTTTGATAAGTACCCTTTAGTGGCTTTGTTTCATGACTTTCCAGAGGTGTACAATTCAGAGCCAGGTTTTCAAGGACAGGTAACACTTCACTTGATAATTGCCCGTTTGACCTTGCCGACTTATAAAGCCGATCAACGTTACGATCTAAACTTTAAGCCGGTGTTATATCCGATTTACGCGGAGTTCATGAAGCAGATTGTACACAGTAAATATTTTACAGGTGCGCAAAGTGTTAATCAACTAAGCCATACTAAGATTGACAGGTTATACTGGGGGCGCGAAGGATTGTACAAAAATGAGGGTAACATATTCAATGACTGGATTGATTGCATCGAGATTAGAGATTTACAACTAAAATTAAATTTAAACAATTGCTAAAATATTAAGCTATGCCACTAAATAAAATTATTTGCTTGCAAGCGGGAGGCAATACAGGAACAGGTCAATGCGTACTTACTTTAGGGGGTATCGTTGGCGGATTCTTAGTTAATAGCTCATTTGCATTGACAGCAAACGACATGCTGACAGATACGGCCTTATTAGCCGCTCTGAATACTGCTCGTTTAGCACCAAAGACCGGGAGGATATATCCTTTGCCGGCAATCGTTACACCTACTGATAATTCAGAGGATAACGTAGAACAAACATTCGGATACGGCGGTATTGCTACTGTACGTGAAGGGAAATACAATTGGATGTTTCAATATGTTGAGGGCGGTATCTGCGTGTCAAACGCGTTACGTAAATTCAACTCACAGAAAAATTCAATCATTTTCTTTGATCAGTACGGTACTTTGTTCGGTCAGAAAGTAGGCACTACATTAAAGGGTATTCCCCTTGAAATGTTCTGGGCTGATAAATGGAGAATGAATACCGGATCTGAAGTTATGGCAACTTCTTTCCGCGTTGTATTTGATCCTAAGTACGCTAATGACATGATCGGGTTTATAAAAACTTCGGACATTGATTTAGCTTCAGTAAAAGGATTGTACAATGTGGTATTAACTCCAGGTACTCGGGCTGCTGGTGTATTGAAAGCTACTGCGATCTATGGTTGCGGAGGGGATAACCTTTATGATCTGTATTCTGCTGAGCTTGCCGTTGTTGGTGCATGGGTTGTAACAAATACAACTACAGGCGCGCTTGTAACAATTTCAAGTGTAGCCGTTGATACGAACATTAAAGGCTGGACAGTTACGGTTGATACTGCTGATCCGGATTACACCGCTACAATCGGAGGATTAACAATTTCATTAGCTGCACCTGCTGCACTTGCTGTATTAGGCGTAGACGGTTTTGAATCAAACACAATCGTTGAGTAATGAAAAAGCCAAAGACTGTAGATATTAACAAAGAGTGGGCTAAGAAGACAGGCAGAGAGAAAGTTATCACTGCCTTAAAAGATGCACACCCTGGCGTTGATATAGGGGCTGAGTACGATAAGATCGTGCCGCCTAAAGAGAAGAAGGAAAGTTAAAGTAAACCCCGTTAGAAATAGCGGGGTTTGTTGTTTAAAGAGATCTTCGTTTCTCCATGTATTCATCCATTCTTTGCTGAAACCCGCTCTTTTGCTTAGGCATACCTATTCTTTCCTTAAGGTTTTTTAAGCGTCTTTTATCTTGATAGTGCGATACGACTAAAGCCGAGATAATAATTAAGATAGCCACGATAAAATGCCCCCACATTGGCGCAGTTACCCACCACCAAGACCAATCAATAACTTTGCATAGCTTCAAGGTTATTAGCACAATTGTTAGAAGTCCGGTAAATCCAATACCAGAACTTGATGAATTTTCTTTTGACATATTTATTTAGTTTTTGATTTATAATCCCCGCCACTAGGATAATTCATTGGCACTTGTTTTTCAACTTCTTTACGTAACCCCTCCATAAACTCCCCTGCATCCCCAACCATTGCAACCATTGTTACATACTGTTTCTTTAGCTTCATTTCGCAGTATTCGTTAAGGCTTATCCCTAATTTACGCGCATCTGAAACTAACTGCATTTTTAGTTCGGTATCAAGGCGTAGTTCGGTGCGTTCTTTTTGGTCTTTCATAAAAGTGTCTTAAATATATGTGCAATAAGTTTTGATTGATATTCTACTGAGTGTCCATTGTCTACACCAATTTGAATATCATGTGACATTTTTTCAAGCGTATATCCGGTTACTTTAATAACTTCTGTTATAAGTTCTTCTAAATTTTCATCATCCATCCAGTCCTCTCTAAATAAATCAGAGAAGATCTGCGTGATTTCATCTTGGTATTTTACGCTCATCTCCTTTTATTAGTTAAAATTAGTATTGTGTAGGTGAAAATATTGAATACAGCGCAAATAAGGCTTGACCATTGCGATGTGAAGGCGAAGAAAGTCGCGCATAACACAGACAGGACTATAAGGGCTTCGCATAGGAATATTAGTTGGTTACGGTTCATTTGTACAAGTTGCTTAAAAATTCATGCATTGGAATGTTACATTGAAACTGCATTGTAAATTCAGGTGCTTTATGCAGATTAACGCTGCCATAAAAAGTACCGCAGTCGCTTTCCGGTTCTGAACACGATTTAATACACGCCCTTATTCGCGTTCTGGCGTTGGCGTGGTGCTGGAATTGGTGAGGTTTTATTTTCATGGCTGATCTTCGGGGTTAGGGAGGTTGTGATTGTAAGGATTGTGTACATCTATCAAGTAATAACGAATATTTTCATTCAGTCCCTGCGCCGGTCTTAGTATCTGCTTCCCTTCGTAAACCTGTCCCATTATTGAATATATCGCTCCAGATGTATCTCCCGCCTGAACAATCTCAACTTTCTCGCAGACGCTCAGTAATTCCTTATAAACCGTCACTAACAAATCCCGATACTTGACCGGAGTTGTGAAAAAGTTGTAGAGGGTCATGATAGCTTATTTATGAAATTCCTAATTGGATTCTGCGCATATATGACCAATGGCATTAAAAGTAATTCTAAAAGACATAGCCATAGTCCAATTTCGCCCATGCTTGCAGCGATAAAAGGGAATACCATAAATCCTATCAGAACTATAATGTTCATGAATACAAGATACATTGCGAGTAGTTTTTTCATAATTACATTTTATTAGTGCTGTTTGAATCCGGTTGCTTAAATCTATTAACGATTTCAGGGACGTTATTTGAAAGACCTATTGCCATATCCTCTTTCGGATAATGATACTTAGTTTCAGATTTAAATACATCTATCTGATACATTGCTTCTTCCAATGTAGGGAAAGGCGGGAGATAACTACCTGAAATGCCGAGCCTTCGCATATACATAGATTCTTTGCCTTTAGGATCTACCGAAGACCATATAAATCCGGCTGAAATTCTTTTCCCATATTGACCTTTTAAAAGGTCGGTAAATGTATCTGCTGTTCTGAATTGTTCAAAATATCCCTGAATGTAAAAGGATTTTTGATATTCCATTACTCTATACAATTGTTTCATGACGGCAATCTAACGTTATAATTTCATATATCAAAATTTATTTATTTTTACCTCAATGACGACCATAGCCGATATGTACCGCCGATTCAAGTCTATTAACCTTAGACAGCAAGTCCCGATCTTAATTGAACAGGATGCAGACACGGTTACGGACTTAAATAAAGAGCAGTTATACGAGCGCAGTGTAGATAAAAACGGTGCGCCTTTAAGATTGTACGGCTCTGTAGGTTATTCATTGGATAAGAACAGAATTAACCCGCGCCCTGGATTTGGTAGACCGGATTTGTACTTAACTGGGGCATTTTACAGGGGTTTCAATATACGGGTAACACGAAACGCATTGACAATAACATCAAGCGATAGTAAAACCTCAATGCTAACAAAGAAATACGGTCAGGATATTTTCGGGTTAGATCAGCAGTCCAGAGATAAGTTCCGTCCTCGATTACAGAATAATATTGTGAAATACATTAGACTAATTACCAAAGTATGAGATTCGGGACGGTTTACGATTCATGTCATGATTTGCCATTGCGTAACTTCATTAAGGTTATGGTGTCTGGGAATAATAAACACCTGCTCAAAACAGGCTACGCCACACCAAAAACGCTTCAAAAGGCTTGGGATAAGATCACAGAGCAGTACATGGAACTAGCTGGAGATAAAGCGCAGGCAGCCGTCTTGTCAATAGTGAAAGAAGTTAGTCAATTAAAAAACAAGCTATTCATTATTCAATCTATCATTGATGAAATGGCAAAATATCCTAGCGGTGATTTAGCCAATATGCTTCGTTCTATGGGATTCAATTATAAGTTTGACCCTGCTAATCCGGAATTGTATTTAGATGACCTAAAACGGGTTGTTTCTACCTCTAAAACGATGCTTATGCGAATTAAAGAGCGTAAAAAGTCATTGGAGGGCATGAAGGGTGACGAAACTAAAGTAACCGAGGCCGATTATGACAGGTATATAGCTGATCTAAGCAAGTTTCAGGGGCACTATATTGACCCTGGACACAGTACAGTTGCATATTTTATCGCGGTAGTTAACGGATATAAGAAGGAAATCGAAATACAAAAGCAAAATGGCAGACAGAATAGATGAGATAGTTGGCGAAAAGGCGTTTCAACAGTTTGACCTTTTACTGGACAAATTGGATTCGTCACGGAGTAAGTTTGCCGAAAACATTAAGGCTGCCCTGCAATTAAACACCGCAATCGGTGGCGCAAAGTCGTTTAAAGACTATGCCAAAACGGTAGAAGATGCTGAAAAGAAGCTCATTCAGTTACGTAACGAGCAGATTAAGTTAGAAAAGTCTGAATTACAGCTACAGCAGAAACGGGATCAGATTACGGCTAGGCAATTATCTAACGATCAGAAGTCGTCTAAGTCTATCACGGAGCAGTCGAGGCTTTATGTTCAACTAAGCAAAACGCTTGAAAAACTACGGGCAGATGCTCAGGACGTAGGCGCGAGATTTGGCGAAAATTCAGTGCAATTCCAGAAAGCTGGTGAGCGTGTACGTGCATTAGATACCCGATTAAAATCTATTGATCAGCAATTAGGTAAATCACAACGATTTGTAGGGGAATACGAACGGGCTGGTACTACGGGGTTCAATCGTATTGGTAACTCCATTAATCAATTAACAAGGGAATTGCCGGCATTTACATTCTCAATACAGACTGGATTTTTAGCGTTGTCGAATAACTTGCCGATATTCTTTGATGAGATCCAAAGGATTAAGCAAGAAGTTATTGAATTAAGAAAAGAAGGTAAAGAAGTTCCAGGTGTTTTAAAGCAAATAACATCTGGATTCTTTTCATGGATGACGGTGTTGTCAATCTCTATTACATTAGCCACAATATTTGCCAAAGAAATAGGTGCGTTTGTTAAGGCATTATTTAGCGGTAAAGAGGCACTGGATAAATTTGCCATAAGTCAAAAAGCAGTAGCGGACGGGTTAAGCGATTCAAGTTATGCAACCGCAATCAAAAACGTTACCGAATTAAAGAATAATATCCAATTAGCAAAAGAGGGTTTTATTTCTAAAGAAGGTGTTTTAAAACAGTATAACGATACAATCGGCAAGACTACAGGGCAGGTAAAAACACTTGACGAAGCGGAAAAGGCAATAAATAAGAATGCGCCTGCATATATTCGTTTTACTTTCTTAAAGGCAGTAGCCACAGTTGCAGCACAGCAAGCAGCAGAAAAAGCGGTAGAGATTGCTAAAGAGCAGGCAAAAGCGGATAAAGAATATCTAACCGGATTCGAAGCGTTTGTTTCTAAACTGCCGACTTTAGGCAAAAAATACCTTGACGTTAACGAAGATATTAACCGTATTGGGAATAAACGGAGGGACGAAAATATAAAAGGACAGCAGCAGGAAAAAGACACATTATTAAAAATAGAGGAAGATTACAACCGTCAAGCCGCCGAATTAGGACTAAAGGCCGGATTTGATTTCTTTGGTGGCACTGGCGATCCTAAAACCGATACCAGATTAAGGGATGCACTCGAATTAAACCGCGCACTTCTTGAAATATCTAAAGACCGATCAGAGGCTATTTATAGTGACGAAACAAGATCAATGCAGGACAGGTTGGCAGCCTTAGAGGTGTTTAATAAAGCATCAAGAGATTTGATTAATAACGATGTGCGTTTGCAATTAACAGCCGAAGATTTAACAGCCGATAAGAAAAAAGCTATTCGGGTACGTGCCGAAGCTGATATTTTAAAGATTTCTACAGATTCAAGAAACAAAGAGTTCCAAATCCGCAAAGATGCAAACGACAAAGAAGTAGCAGAAAATGAGCGGCTATTTAACGATCAAATAGCAAAAGCAAAACAAGCCGATAAAACTCTGTTAGATCAAATGTCTTTAGCTGTCGAGCAAAGGCAGGCATTATTAAGCGAAGGCGCAGAACGCGAGCTATTGGCATTGGCTAAGTCTTATGCAGATGGTGAAATAACAGCCGAACAGTACGCGCAAAAACGTGTCGAAATCCAACGTAAGTTAAACGCCGATTTGATTAACGAGGAAGTTAGAAATATAGAGGTTCTTATTGCCTTGCAGAAAGCGGCTGGTAAAGATACGGCCGACAATGAAAAGAAGTTATCGGAATTAAAACAGCGACTTTCAAAGGATACTACTGATGCGCAAATTACCGATCTCGAAAAACTTGCCGAACGTGAAAAAGAGCTAATCGACAAACGTAAAGAGATCGCGCAGGAGTTTGGTAATTTCGCTATTGCTATCGTTCAGGCTCAATTTCAAGAATCAGAAAATCAGCTAAAGGTCGAAGGCGAACAAATCGACATCAAGAAAGCGCGGGATATTGATGCAATAGAACGCTCATTGGCTAGCGAAGAGGATAAGGCCAATAAGATTGCAATCATAAACGCAAAAGCTCAATCTCAAAAGGAGGCTATAGATCGCAGGCAAAGGCAATTAGATTTAGACCGCGCACGTTTCGAAAAAGCGGCTGGCATAGCAAGAATCATAGTAGATACGGCTTCAGCGGTTGCGCAGGCTTTACCTAACATTCCTTTATCGGTATTAGTTGGTGCGCTTGGTGCTGCTCAATTAGCTACAGCAATAGCAACACCGTTGCCTAAGTTCGAAGATGGTGGTATCATGCCATACACCGGATTAGCTGAATACGGACACGGAACGGAATTAAGAATAGATCCGGACGGTAAAGCATCATTAACTTCAAGCACTCCGGAGCAGGGGATCGTTAAAAAGGGTACTGAGTTTATTTCGAATAAAGTTTTAATGTCTATGTTTGCCAGACCTTCGCAGGGTAATTTTACAGGCGCGGAACAAACGTCATGGGCTGATTTGATCGAAGCGCAAAAGAAAACATCTAAAGATGTTGTAAGCGCGGTATTATCATTGAAACAGGGCAAGCAACGGGGCGTAGGTTACTACAATACTGTAAAAGGGCAACAATACTACCAAAGGAATAATTAATGGAATTACAACCAAATAAATTCAGGTATTCTTTACAGGTAGGCGCAGAGGTTTATATTTTACCAAACGCTCCCGCAGGTTGGATTGAAGAAAACGAGATCAAGTGGTCACGCTCTCCCGTTTATTACGGAATGTTGCGTACTTTTTCTGTACCTCTTCAATTTGTTTTAGATGGTGCTTGGTTATTGAGAAGGGAGTACTATACTTTGGGGTTGCGATCAGATGTTATATTCTTAATTGACGAACTCAACCCTAATACTTGGGCTTATGAAAATAAGTATATCGGATCAGTAGACTTTTCTACTTATGACGATGGGATTAATGAGGTAACCGTAACTGTACAGGAGGCTGGATTATCAGCGCAAATAAAGGCTTACGAGAACGTTAAGTATACTATCCCATTAAACGTTCCGCAAGCAATTGATGTTAATTTAACCCCTTTGAAATTAAAGGAGAATGCAATATTTTTATTCACTCCAGGTATTTCATATCCGATCACTTTAAATAATCAAGTCCTATTTGATTTAACCCTGATACAAAATGAGGTACAGAGCAGGGATATTTCTTCCCATGAAGTGCCGTTTCAAAGTTTGGGGCCGCCTGTTCCTGTATTGACAAATAACAATGGTTGGTTTTTCAAAGCCAATGCAGACGGGACATTTAATGTTAAGGGCAAGGTAACAGGGCAAAACTTCATGGTTTATATCCGTGACGTTAATTACAATATCATAGAAACTATTGGCGGGTCTGTTTCGGGTGCGCCTTTTGATATTGACTTTGATTATGATATTCCGGTAACTATAGGAGATAAATTATTTCTAACCGGCACAACATTTACAGTCGGAGGAGGCCCACTTATAACAGGTGCAGAATTTACGACTGAATACTTCACGCAAACACCGCCTTCAATGTGCAAGGCTATACGCGGATCTTATCTTTATTCTCAGTTATTAAAGAAAATGAATAACGGTGCAGATGTGCCTATTCAGTCCGGATTATTGCAACAATGGGACAGCGTTGTATTTACTTCTGGTAATTCAATACGTGGCGAAGAAATACCGACTATAATTACCAGCTTTAAAGACTTTTTCACTAGCATTAACGCGGTGTTTAACGCAGGGTTCGGTATTCAGGGTAACAAGGCAGTGCTAGAGAAGAAAGCCTATTGGTTTCAGTCACTATCAAAAACTGCTAAAGTAGGTGCGATAAAGGTATTTAATTTAGAGCCTTACGAGCCTTACATATTCAACTCGCTTAAAATAGGTTATCCGGATCAGCAATTTTCGACTATCATAGACAATAACGATGAGGTTAACAGCACTCAGTATTATTCATTCCCTATCGTTCGTATTCAAAAAGAATTAGATTTAGTTTCTATCTACAGAGCAGATCCATACGGAATTGAAGATACACGCATAACGCCGCGAGGTAGCAGCAATACCAATAATGATAATTCAGTATTTATGATAGATATTGATCCGGTGCCGCCACCAGGTGAAACGTATTACGAACCATTGAGGGCAGACGGTTACATATCACTATCTGGGGTGGATGCAGCTGAAACGTATTACAATTACCGACTATCTCCAAAAAGCATGTTATTAAGATGGGGGGATTTCTTGCATTCTATTTTAGATAAATATGATCCGTTTGCTATTGCCTTTGAAAGCGGATTAAAAAACACTAAGATGAAAGTTAATTATGGCGCAGGTAATACGGTAACGGAAAACGCAAATGTTGGGATAAGTACGTTGGCAGATAAAATATTCCTTCCTCATTTGGCGACTATTTTAACTAAATATCCTAAAGACTTATCAAATCTGCTACAGGCATTCCCAACCGGATATATATCTTTTGAGTTTTACGAAAATGCAATGAATGGGTTTGTTGTAGATGCAAGCGCACAATTAGCGACCAATGAAGAAAAGGAATTGAAGCTATTGTTAACGCCTTATAACACGCTGAGTAATTTAATTAGATAACGGAATAGTAACGTTATATTTTGATATTTAAAATTTATTATATTTTTACATCATGCCAGTATTCCAAATAGCAGGAGCAAACCCGTTTAGATTCGTTAGACCCGATGCACCGGATTTATTCGAAGAAATACAGGACGGCAAATGTTACCTGCAAAAATGGCAAAAAACAGATTCGACTAAGATTCAAATACTAACAGATTATACCGATGCAGTTTTCACTATTCACGATGCTCATACGGATATTTTAATAGCTACAGTCCCGTTAGTTGAAATAGCTGTCAATATTCTTAATCCAGAATTATCAGGGGTAAAGTGTTACGAGGCTTCAATTGCTTTCGGGACGTTAGAGGGGCAGTATTATGCAAAAATAGTTTACGATACCGACACAGAACTTTATTCAGAGCCTTTTGATGTTCAGGTTGAACAGGAAGGGACAATACTATTTAACTATAAAAATAGCGAAAACAATTTCTCAATAATTTTCACAACTTCGATTTCATTCAATTTTAGAGTTGAAGGAACCATACAAGAATTTACGCCTTCATCTGAGGATACTATCTATAATGATCAGAAGTTTAACGCCACTTTGTTAAACTCAATTCCATTCAAAACATTCAAATTATATATTGCGCCACCTTCTGGAATACCGGACTGGATCGCTGATATTGTTAATAGGATTATGTCAATGGATCAAAAATCTATTGATGAAAGTTACTATGAAAAGGTAGAAGGTGCAAAATGGGAAGTTGAAAGGGTAGTTGAAAATCCTTTTTCTGGGATGACTATTGAAATAATGCCGGTAGAAAATGTATTTTTACAAAGGATAAAAACAGGCGATCAACCGCCAGAGGGTTATACAATCGTGGAAAAGACGAAAAACTACTTTGCAAACTCCGACAATATAGATCTTGACATATTTGTTAAGTACTCCCTATTGAAACATATTTCAGTTATGAACTACGGTTCATCTTTGACTATTAATGTGGGTATAACAGACGGAGGTAGCGAAATAGGCGTAATGAATGTTCCTGCCGGTAGTGTTGATGGGGTTGGGTTTACACAAACATTTAATTGGCTTTTTAATGGGGGTACGATAGTGTATCTAACTGGGTTAACCGGTAGCAATGCAGATATATTAATTGATTATTTGCAATACGATGAACAACCCGCGCAACCTATACCACAACCGCCTCAAAATTTGCCAAAGAATGCAGGCATTCGTTTCTTTGAAATTACACCAGGTGATTTTGCTGCCGCATTTGACTTAGGAACAGGCTTAGGCAAGCCAGCGGCCGGGTGGCAAAATTGGGTAATAGTTGACGGGCGTAACGGTACAGATGATGAAGGCGGAAGAGTTCCCGTTACATTTATTCAGGATGATCCAGTTTATGGCACTCCGGGGGCGACAGGAGGTTTAGAGGAAGAGGTTTTAAGTATCGGTCAAATGCCAAAGCATAAACACGATATTAACGGGTCATTAAGCAAGAGGGGTACAACAGGAGACAATGCCCTATACAGTACATTTGCAGACGTTAAAATAGGTGAAACCGAGGAAGAGGGTAACGATGAGCCGGTTAGTAAGATGCAACCTTATGTTGTAGCAATTTGGGTTTTAAAAGTAGCATAAGATGGCGTATCACGATTTACAGGCTCGTTTCTTAAAAATATTAGGCATAAAGTCACTTGAAAACGTGCCTATGTCTGTAGATAACGAGCTTCGATATGACCCCGGCGTTTCTATTAATTCAGACTTCACCCTAATACCAAAGTGGTATGCCGATCAGATGGGCGGAGGTTATGTTTATTTTACTGATAACTCAGATCCGGGCATAACAGTTAACTTAGCGGCAGGCACTGTAACACTTAGTGATATATTGACAGATTTCCCGGTAATATCTGGGAATGGGTTGGTTAGATTACAGGCCAGCACACTTGTTTCGGGTAATTGGACGGATGGAGATTATGTGCCAGATTATGGATCTGTAACAAAAGATATTGACGGGAATATTTTAACAGCTACTTTTACATTAGGTAACGTCCTTACTTCAATTCGGGGGCGTATAAATTAACTATATGAAACTAAAACTATTTATCTGGCTGGCACTCCTACTGCCTTTTACCGCGAACGCTCAATGGGTTAACGGTGTAATTCAGCGTAACGCATCAAGCACGTTTATTCAGTATTTGCAGGGGGCGAATGCTGTCAGGCTGGCGACTTATGCGGATATCCCTACAGTAACCCCCGTATCCTTCACCGCTTTCGGTTCAACACCAAATGCGAACGGCGCGAGTGTGACGAGTAATGTGATTACTTTGCAACCGGCTGATGCGACGCATGACGGGGGCCTAACTGCATCAACACAGCAAATAGGAGGTGATAAGGAGTTTTTAAATGCCATTAAATTTCTTGGTGTCGCAGGAGAGAGTTATATAAACATTCCTTTCCCTGTATCTGGTGGCATCCCTGTTATACCTATTGCACCTTTAAATAGCATAAATATAACAGGGGGCAATTCTGCCATAGGGTTTAAAAATGACCAAAATATTTATGCGTCTATTTCAAGCTCTTCACTGACAGCAGATAGGGCGTATACTTTACCTGATGCTACCGGTACTCTTGCATTACTATCAAGTCCAGCTTTCACAGGCACACCAACAGCACCAACAGCTACAGCAGGAACGAATACAACTCAGTTAGCCACTACCGCCTTTGTTACTACTGCGGTGGGGGCGGTTACCTCGCCAATGACACGCACGGGCACAATTGTAAGCCCGACAACTGCGAATGATAATATAAGAGTAACTACAAATAACGGACTACCTGCAATAGAGGGCAATGGCTCTGGCAGTTCTGGCGGTGTATCCGGTAATTCTTCTGGTGGATTTGCAGGAGTGAGCGGTGAGAATACAGGGACGGGTTCTGCCGGTGGGTTTAGAAACACGAATGCTACAAACCCAACTGTTTCGGCGCAGAACTTAAATGCATCTGGGCCGATTTATAGAGGGATAAACTCGGCTTCTTCTACCGTATTTACAGTCGCAAATACAGGTTCGGCATCCAGCACACCGCAAGGGACTTTCTACGGAACAGCTACAGGGTCGATTACAAGCGCACAGTTAGCAACATCATTAACAGACGAAACCGGCTCTGGATCGGCTGTTTTCGCCACATCCCCAACCCTTGTAACGCCAAATATAGGTGTTGCAACGGGAACTAGTTTGTCCACATCTGGGAACATAGGAACAACCGCAGGCAATGTAACTATTGGCAACGGAATGGATGTATCGTGGCCTTTAGGTCTCATTAGATACACATCTGGCACCGGAATGAACTTTGCTACAAACGGCTCTGGCAGAATGCTGATAAGCGATGCCGGAGCAATGAGGTGGAGCGCATACACCGCAGGAACATTGGCCTCAGATGCATCGGGTAATATTACATCAGTATCGAGCAGATTAGTTAAGGAAAGATTTAAGCCATTTACAAGGGGGCTAGAGGCTATTAAAGGATTAACGCCTGAAAAGTGGCACTATCGTAAATCATCTGGGCTTGATACTACACATGAGTATACTTCCTTAATCGCAGAAAACGTAAAAGAATTTATTCCAGAGGCCGTTTTCGATGTGCAAGAAGGACAAAATTTAGCAGTTCAGGATAGGCCGATAATAGCAACTATGATAAATGCCATTAATCAACTTAGAGAGATTGTAGAGAAGCAAGATGCCAGGATACTATACTTAGAAAAACAACTAAATAAATAACCCATGACACTAAAAGAAAAACTACAAGGCGCACCTAAAGGGGTTCAAAAGGCGTTTAAGACACTTGAAAAATTCGTGCATTCATTTGATAAATCAGGCAAATATAAATGGGACGAAGAGCTGCCAGCAAAGATTGAGGGGGATAAGAAATTAGAAGAGGCGTACAGTGTCCTTCAAAATTACCTTTACCCTTCTGATAAAATGCTTGCAACGTCCTGTGATGAAACGAACCCGAATGATCCACATTATGTAGATAGGGGGTTAGGATGGTATGGGGCAGATTGTATTTGGCACTGGTATATGTAATGCGTGTTAAGGTAATCATATTAGCAATGGCCGTGTTCTGTTTTCAGTATGCGGCTTATTTGTATGTGTTGCTTAATGTTCGGCCTATTAATCCAAATTATATGCAGGCATGGCGGCAAGTGCCTTTTTATCTATACGTAACTATGCTTTGGTATATGGCATTGGACTGTTCGTCATCTGTAGAGCGTGCAATGATTAAAACTGGTGGTTTATTTATTATCTTAGTAGGATCAATTATTTTTTTAGATAGTATGAACCTGTATAAAAACGCACCGTTGTCCTTAATGATAGCCAGCTTAACCGCGGTGGCATTTGGTTTGATAGTATATAGGAATGCGAAGAAACACGACTTATTCGATGGAGAACAGTAACGATCTTTATTTTCTTGCGAAATGGATTGTTGCATGGGTTACGGGTGCTATTGCTACGGTATGGAGCCTGAATAAAGCGATTGATAGGTATTTTGATTATAAGATACGCATCCAGGAGAAAATGATGGATGAGAGGGCAAACGCACAGATTGATGAAAGAGTAATGCCAAAGATAGATCGTTTGGATAACAGTATTGAAAAATTGACTGAGGCGGTAACGCTTTTAAAGGATAAAATAAAGTAAAATGGATTTTATAATTATACAGAAAGATATAATAGTTCAATAGATGATCGAAATACGCAACCACATATTATTCATAGACGGTAAACAAGTCGATTTCAGGCAGTCCCCTAATGTTGGCGGGGTAATTACACCAAAATATCTTATAATGCATTACACAGCAGCTAAAACTGCTAGTTCTGCAATATCATGGATGCTATCGAAAGCAGCAGAGGTATCGGCTCATTTGCATATAGGTAGAGACGGATCGGTAGTGCAGTTGGTTAAGTTTAACGTTAAGGCTTGGCATGCAGGCGCAAGTTCATGGGAGGGTTTAACCGGACTGAATAGTTATAGCATTGGAATTGAGTTGCAAAACGATAGTACCCAGGACTACACGCCAATACAATTAGAAGTTTCTGGCAATATCGCAAAGGCATTAGTAAATAAATACGCGTTAAAAGATATATTAGGTCACTCAGATATTGCACCAGGTCGGAAAGTAGATCCGGGGCCTAAATTCCCAATGGCTTTATTTAAGTCTGCAGCACTTTGTAAATAACATATTATGGAAAAATTAGAACTAAAAGGCGGTATTGATGTAGCTGTTAAAGCCTCGTCAAATCAGTTTTCTTTAAGCAACCGTGATTTATGGTTAGGCTTATTAATGGCGGCTCTGGCCCCGGTAGCTTTACAGCTTTACGAATTGCTTATGGCTTTCCTAGATTATGAGCCGGTTACATTCGATTGGCGCGCATTAGCTAAAACAGGTATCGCATCGGGTGCCGCCTATTTGGGTAAAAACTTCCTGGATAAAGGAAAGATCGTTATTGAAAAGAATGCGTTAAGGGAAGCTAAGAAATGACAGAATTTCAATCAGCTATGCTTTGGCTATCAACCATGTTGATAGTCTTTGTGTTTTCGACTATTTACTTCGAGAAGATTAAATCATTCCTCGGGATAAAGTGATTTTAATAACTCCCATCCGGCATATAAGCAAAGTATAGCCAAGCAAAGCATCCATATTGCTTGTTCTACGTATTCAGGGTTTTGTTCCATTATGATATAGTGATTAAGTATATAGTAAATCTATACCCTTGCTTAATTTGCTCAGGCGTTAAGTTCTTATAAAGTTTCCGGCAATGGTGCAAAAATTTGCCATCCGTTTTAGAGCGTTTCATAATCTCAACTCGTTAACCACGCACTCGCAACCAGCAAAAGGCAAATCAATACCGTTACTTTCTCGTGTGGTGGTGCATTATTAAATTTAACAAAAAGTTTGAATAAAAACTTACACACGTAGATTAAAACTAGGCATGTAAGTAGAACGGTTATGAGGGCGAAGTAGGGCATTACCATTTAGGTTTGCTTTGAACGGTACTGTCAATTGTGTACTTAACCTGATCCATAGCCAATTCGTAAGATTTGATTATATTTTCAAGTCTGTCAATCTCATTAAATACATCCTTTGCGTATTGCTTGGGATCATCCCCACTCAGTAGAGCGTCCCGCAAAACCACTTTCTGGTCAAGTGTTAGAAATTCCGTTTTCACGACAACAACCCTCCCTGTTTCATTAGATCGTATTCGGTTTTCATTTCCGTCATAGCTTGCAAGGATTGATATTTAGGCATGCCCGTTACGTTCTGGTATAATTCACCAGCCATAACTTCCCAGTATGGTATACGTACCGATTTAGGCATATTTCGCAATGTTAAAATTGCTTGCTTGATAGCTATGTTTGTAATTACTGATTCATTTGAAAGTCCAAGTGTTTTTGTTAAAACCCCAGGTAAATGCTTCTTAACGAAATCAAGAAACTTCTGATCCAACTTAAGCACACGAGCGATATTAATAATTATCTGCGTGGTGTCCGATTCAACAATTTTCTTTATCCACTCAATTAAGCGGATTATCTTCCTTCTGTCTGCCGTCCGGTCTTTCTTAAACAGAAGTCCGGTAATAAATGCGATGATGGGGGTTAGGTTTGGTAGTTTCATTTGACGATAATTCCACCTCCTGTAGCGGGCATAATATTATTATTATAATTATTCCAAATTCTAAATGATCCGATACCTGAATAATCTTGACCACGCACAACATTTACAGATTTAAAATCCCAATATTGCTTTTTATCGTTCCACTCAGCTTTGTATTTTTCAGTATACTTTGTACTGTCTGAAAGCGTATAAACCTTTTGAATAGTTCTTACAGCAGTATTGTTCTCAGTCGCATAAACAGTGTCAATAACTTTCTGATTAAACAACCCTGACATAATGATTGGGCTGTAAGTCTGATTTAATTTTCCTGCCTTAAACTCTAAGGGCTTGTTCTGAGCCATTGCGGTGCTACACAGCAAACAGGCGATTACGATTATGTATTTCATATTATTAATTTAATTTCCAGAATTTAATTCCTGCTGAAACTTTCACAACAAAATTAATCCCCTCATCCATATCCTTTTTCTTATCGTATTGACCGAGTACCGCTCCGGCTCTAATACGTAGGTTGTGGAAGCGTATTCCTCCGAGCAAGGCAATTGTACTGTTTCTGCCAAATCCTCGCTTGACAGACATATTTTGCACTTCTACCATCCATAAGGGCGTTGCTTGGAGTATGGCGTTTATAGCGAAGCCTTGTTTCAGGATTTGCAGGGTAGCCATATCTCCTTTCCAGTTCTCTATGCCTGCTCCTACGCTAGTCTGCTGTACTCCATTCGAGTATTGGTGTTCGATGGATATGGCGGGGGCTATTTGGGCGTGGGAGAGCGTGGGGATTAATAGCAAAAATAGGATGTACTTCATGATTACCATTCTATAATTAAGCCGTAATCACCTCGCATCCATTCCCCGTTATAGACTTTAAATCCGTCATTTATCAGTCTTATTTTTGTTTCATCTGCCACATTTATCCAATGAGGGTAAAACAGTTTGAATTGATCCGATGTATTATTTCGTTCAATATCCTTGTGTATTTCATCAAGGCTTTTACATGATTTTATTAAGTCTTTTGCTTTCATTTCTTATGATTTTTACAGTTTCCTTTGTGGGTTATTCGCATGTGCAATCTTCTTTTCTTTTAATAGCCATCCAAACAATGTAATTATCCGGAATAGCTTCTTTTTTAAGGTTTAAATACCTTGCTACAGGCAAAGAGTTATAAGCAAGTCTTGGCGTTACAGAATATCCCTTTTGCTGAGTAACATTTACAGATATAGGGTTATTGCCTTGCATTTTAAGAGACACCAACATATAAACAGGAATTGTATCATTACCGTTTTGTGCAAAGGGGTCAACTCTTGACATATAGCCGTTATTAA